>JACCDI010092078.1_pt1 | contig 215094 bp, 211 predicted proteins | sample 7442791 | NCBI WGS metagenome assembly JACCDI01 (sample SAMN15323434, study PRJNA562643) | freshwater metagenome | isolation source: river surface water | place: USA:Blue River Watershed | collected 2017-08-15
ATAACGGTAATCAGTACGGCGCTAAAATTACCACATGGTAAAAAAACTTGAATTCGGTACCACGAACAAAAAGTCAGGAGGTTCTTAGACGAAACCGGGTTTGAGACGGTTTTCAGGGACTGGCACCCACAACCCAAGTCAGGAGCCCATAGCAAAAAGCCCCGCATGATGCGGGGCTCTGAGCTCCTCAAAACTCACGTGAACGAGTTAGAAGGATTTGTCTTGGCGGAGAGGGTGGGATTCGAACCCACGGTACCTTGCAGTACGCCTGATTTCGAGTCAGGTACATTCGACCACTCTGCCACCTCTCCAGGTTCGAAAACATGTGGTCGTTTCCGAAAGTCCGCGATTGTAGCAGAAGTCCTTGGCGGGTGGAACTTTTGTCGTCCCTGCTGAGGGGGTGGCGCCGTTGATGACTGTGGGTGATCAGGCCTTCAGCAACTTCACCCCGCCCATGTACGGCCACAGCGCCTCCGGCACCGTGATGCTGCCGTCCGCCTGCTGATAGTTCTCCAGGATCGCGACCAGTGTGCGGCCGACCGCAAGGCCAGAGCCATTCAATGTATGCAAGGGCTCGGGCTTGCCCTGTGCATTACGGAAGCGGGCCTGCATGCGTCTAGCCTGGAAGGCTTCGCAGTTCGATACCGATGAAATCTCGCGGTAGGTGTTCTGCGCGGGCAGCCAGACTTCGAGGTCGTAGGTCTTGGCCGCACCGAATCCCATGTCGCCGGTACACAGCGCCACCACACGGTATGGCAGACCTAGTTTCTTCAGGATGTTCTCAGCATGGCTGCACATTTCCTCGAGCTGCTGGTATGACTGCTCGGGCGTCGCGACTTGCACCATCTCGACCTTGTCGAACTGGTGCTGGCGTATCATGCCGCGCGTGTCGCGGCCGTAGCTGCCCGCCTCGGAACGGAAGCACGGCGAATGCGCCACCATACGCATCGGCAGCTGCTCGCCACCGACGATCTCGCCGCTGACGAAGTTGGTCAGCGTGACCTCAGAGGTCGGTATCAGGTATAACGCCTCGCCTTCGCCCTCTTGCCCGCCCTTCTTCACCGCGAACAGATCCGCTTCGAATTTAGGCAGCTGGCCGGTGCCCTGCAGTGTGTTGCTATTGACAATGTACGGCGTGTAGCACTCGGTATAGCCGTGCTCGGCAGTGTGCGTGTCGAGCATGAATTGCGCGATCGCACGATGCAGCCGGGCGATGCCGCCCTTCATCACCGTGAAGCGCGCGCCGGACAGCTTGGCGCCGGTGTCGAAGTCCAGACCGAGCGGTGCGCCGAGATCGACGTGGTCTTTGACTTCAAAGTCGAACTGGCGCGGCGTGCCGACCTTACGCAATTCAACATTGCCGCTCTCATCGTGGCCGGCCGGTACGGATTCGTGCGGGATGTTCGGAATGGCGAGCATGAATTCGGAAATCTTCGTCTGCAGCGCTTCCAGCTGCTCTTCGGAGGCTTTCAGCTCGTCACCGATGCCGCCGACCTGCGCCATCACAGCGCTGGCGTCCTCGCCCTTGCCTTTCAGGATGCCGATCTGCTTGGACAGACTATTACGCTGCGCCTGCAGCTCTTCGGTGCGGGTCTGGATGGTCTTGCGCTCGGACTCGAGCGAGTTGAAGGCGTCCACATCTAACTTGAATTTACGCTGCGCGAGGCGCTCGGCGACGGCGTGGATGTCCTTGCGGAGGAGCTGGATGTCGATCATGGGATAGAGCGGGTGATAACGCGAAAGTCAGATTGTATCAAGGCGGGGTCCCACAGACCTATCCAGCGCAGACTCGGGGAATTTTCCGGGTGGATCGAAATCATTTTCAGGGGAACCGAATCCGAATATGCTCTGTTCCTCACACAGACTCGGCTCTCCCCGGACGCCATTCACCAGAGGGCTTAATCCTCGGCTTAAGGGAGACACACCCTCCCTATGACGACCAGCAATCTCCAACCTTGGAACTCCGCTCAGTACTTAAAAAGTGCGGAAGATATTCAACTGTATCTCGAGGCTTGTATCGAGGAAGCTGGCGACGACCAGCGTTTCATGGCGAAGGTTTACGAGAATATTCAGCGGGCAAGATGCTTCTTAAAGCAATCGAAGCCAAGCGAACATTTCTGACAGGGCGATTGACTCATGGATCTCCAAGCCGGTAACGAACGCTTCACCAACTGGGACGCTATTGACGAACTCAAGAGCGAAGCAGATATTGCCGGTTAACTAAAAGCCTGCTTGATAGATGATCGGGGCGATGGCAGGCTCTTACAAGCGGCACTGAGAGATAGTGCACGGGCAAGGATCCGTCACTCTCAAGCTTACTTCCCTTCCCTCGCCTTCGCATCCAGTCCACGCAAATAAGCCAGCTTTTCCGCAATCTTCCCCTCCAGCCCGCGCGGTGTCGGCTGATACCAGCCCGGCTCGCCCAGTCCTTCCGGCAGATAGGTCTCACCGGCTGCGTAGGCTTCCGGCTCGTCATGCGCGTAGCGATACAGTTTGCCGTAGCCGAGCTGCTTCATCAGCTTGGTCGGCGCGTTGCGCAGGTGCTCGGGTACAGGGCGGCTCTTGTCTTTCGCGATAAAAGCACGGACCTGGTTATACGCGTTGTAGACCGCGTTGGATTTCGCGGCACACGCGAGGTAGACAGCGGCTTCGGCCAGCGCGAGCTCGCCTTCGGGTGTGCCGAGTCGCTCATAGGTTTCGGCGGCATCGAGCGTGATGCGTAAAGCTCGGGGGTCGGCCAGGCCAATGTCTTCGGCTGCCATGCGGATCAGCCGACGCGACAGGTAGCGCGGATCGGCGCCGCCGTCGAGCATGCGTACCAGCCAGTACAGCGCGCCATCCGGGTTCGAACCACGCACGGACTTGTGCAAGGCCGAGATCTGATCGTAGAACGCGTCACCGCCTTTGTCGAAGCGGCGCAGCGCGTCGCCCAGCGTCTGCTTCAGGATTTCGGAAGTGAGGGTCGGCTGCTTCGCCTGCATGGCGGCGCGCAGCACAATTTCAGTGTTATTCAGCAGCTTGCGACCATCGCCGTCAGCGCTGGCGACCAGCATGCCCTTCGCGTCTTCTTCTATCGTGACGCCACCATCCAGCGCAAGCGCACGATCCACCAGTTGCGACAGGTCGTCTTCGCTCAGCGACTTCAGCACATACACTGCCGCGCGCGACAGTAAGGCGCTGTTGACTTCGAAAGACGGGTTCTCGGTAGTCGCGCCGATAAAGGTGAACAGCCCGCTTTCGACATGCGGCAGGAATGCATCCTGCTGGCTCTTGTTGAAACGGTGTACTTCATCGACGAACAGTATCGTCGGACGACCGGAGGTCGCCTGTAGTAGCTGCGCGCGATCGACCGCCTCGCGGATATCCTTCACGCCGGACAGCACCGCGGACAGCGCAATAAACTCTGCCTGGAAGCCCTGCGCCATCAATCGTGCGAGCGTGGTCTTGCCGACGCCGGGCGGACCCCACAGGATCATTGAATGCGCCTGACCGGATTCAAACGCCACACGTAAGGGCTTGCCGGGGCCGAGCAGGTGCTGCTGGCCGATCACGTCATCTAGGGTGCCCGGACGCAGACGTTCGGCGAGGGGGATGGTCATGGAAAGTTTACTGCGGCAGGACGTCGGCGCCTTTGGGCATCACGAACTTGAACTGCGTTCCCGGAAGCGATGGATTCTTCTCGAACTTCGTGAATGTCAGCACCGACACCTGTCCGAAGCTGTCGCGCAGCTCCATACCGATCGGCACGCCATCCTTCAGGCCGATGCCGATTTTCTCGAACTGGGTGTCCTTCGCCTTCGGAATCGCTTGCAGCCATTCGATGCCTTCTTTCATGCCGGCCTCGGATAGCGTGAAATTCTTGTCCAACTCATTACTTCCGAACAGAATCGCCGCCGGTGACGAACCAATCGCATTGCCGAGCTTGCGCACGATGACCTGATTCAGGTCCTTGTCATGCACATACATCATCTCGCCATCAGCCTGCAGAATCTGCTCATAAGGTTTGCGATAAGCCCAGATGAATTTGCCCGGGCGCGAGAACACGAAGCTGCCACTGGCTTCATTCGACACGCGCAGCTTGCCGCCCTCTTCTTTCACCTGCCGCTGCACGAATTCGCCGCGTGCGTTCTTGGTGCCGGCCACAAAAGCTTTGAACTGTTCCAGCGCGGTAGCACTGCCACACAGCGGCACGCACAGCAAAACCGCTGCCAGCAGCTGACTGAAATAACGATGCTTCATGACATTCAAGTTCATCATTCCTGATTCGTTGTCGGCACCAGAATCTCGCGGTTGCCGTTCGACTGCATCGCCGACACCATACCGCTCTGCTCCATCTGCTCCAGCAGACGCGCCGCGCGGTTATATCCAATACGCAGATGACGCTGCACCAGTGAGATCGAGGCACGCCGGTGTTTCAGCACGACGGCGACGGCCTGGTCGTACATCGGGTCAGCTTCGCCGCTCGGGCTGTCGATGCCGCTCAGCTCGCCACCCTCGGCCGTGCCGCCTTCGAGTATGCCTTCAATGTAATTCGGCTCACCTTGTGCCTTCAGGTGATCGACCACGCGATGCACCTCATCATCCGACACAAACGCGCCATGCACGCGCACCGGCAGGCCGGTACCCGGCGGCATGTAGAGCATGTCGCCCATGCCAAGCAGCGCTTCCGCACCCTGCTGGTCGAGAATCGTGCGCGAATCGATCTTTGACGACACTTGAAACGCGATACGCGTCGGCACGTTGGCCTTGATCAGGCCGGTGATCACATCCACCGACGGACGCTGCGTTGCCAGAATCAGGTGAATGCCCGCCGCGCGCGCTTTCTGCGCGATGCGCGCGATCAGCTCTTCGACCTTCTTGCCGACCACCATCATCAGATCAGCCAACTCGTCGATGATGATCACGATCGTGGGCAGTTTCTCCAGCGGCTCCGGCGCATCCGGCGTCAGGCTGAACGGGTTCGGTATCTTCTCTTCCTTCTTTGCAGCGTCAGCGATCTTCTGATTAAAGCCCGCAAGATTACGCACACCAAGCTTGGACATCAGCTTGTAGCGGCGCTCCATCTCGTTGACGGCCCAGTTCAACGCATGACCGGCCTGACGCATGTCGGTGACGACCGGCGCCAGCAGATGCGGAATGCCCTCATAGATCGACAGTTCCAGCATCTTCGGGTCGATCAGGATCAGGCGTACCTGATTCGGATCGGACTTGTATAGCAGCGACAGAATGGTGGCATTGATGCCGACCGACTTACCAGAGCCAGTGGTACCCGCCACCAGTAGGTGCGGCATCTTGGCCAAGTCGGCCACCACCGGATTGCCGGCAATGTCCTTGCCCAGACCAATGGTCAGTACCGAACTGGTGTCGTTGTAAACCTTGGAGCCGACGATCTCGGACAGGCGCACGATCTGCCGTTTCGGATTCGGCAGTTCGAGGCCCATGTAGTTCTTGCCCGGAATGGTCTCGACCACGCGGATTGATGTCAGCGACAGCGCACGCGCGAGGTCACGCGCGAGGTTCACGATCTGGCTGCCCTTCACACCGGTGGCCGGCTCGATCTCATAGCGGGTAATGACCGGACCCGGATAAGCCGCCACCACCTTCACCTCAACGCCGAAGTCGGCGAGCTTTTTCTCGATCAGGCGGCTGGTGAATTCGAGTGTCTCGACACTGACGGTTTCCTGCTCGACCGGCGGCTCATCGAGCAGCGAAAGCGGAGGCAGGTTGGTGTCGGGCATGTCGAGGAAGAGCGATACCTGCTTTTCTTTTTCCACGCGCTCGGATTTCTGCACATGCACGACCTGCGGCACGATTTGTATCGGAGTTGCCTCGACGATTTTCTCGCGCTCCTTGACGACGGCCACTTCGCGCTTGACCATCGCCTCTTCGCCAATCTTGCGATCCTGATGCGCGCGATATTTCTGGACTGCCCATTGCGTGGCCGTCTCGATCGCACCGCCGAGCTTCTCGGCCACTGCCAGCCAGGACACGTGGAAGCACAGCGAGAAGCCCAGTCCGAACAGCATCAGCAGGATCAGCGTTGCGCCGTTAAAACCGAGTACGGTCTGCGCGGAAGCGCCGAGCAATTCACCCAGTACGCCCCCCGGATCGCGCGGCAGCTGCACTTTCCAGCTATACATGCGCGTGTACTCGAGCGCCGAGCTGCCGATCACCAGCAGCACGAATCCGGCAAAGCGAATCATCATTTCATATTGATGCCGTTGCTCCGGCTGCTTCTGCAACAGGAAGCGTGTCGCCAGATGCCGATAGCTGACCCAGACCGACGCCAACAACGCCACGCAAAACCACCAGGCGGAGAAGCCGAAGATGTACAGCATCAGGTCGGCCAGCCATGCGCCGGCAGCGCCGCCCCAGTTCTGCGGACGCGGCCCCATGCCGGCATGCGACCAGCCGGAATCTCCGGGTGTGTAGGTGTACAGCACCAGCGTCAGATAGATGCCAAGTACCGCGAACGCCACCCAGCGCGCCTCCGACAGCAGGCGCAGCAGGCGGTTTGGCAGCGGATCGGACGCGGCGTCGGGTTGCGAGCGGGAGTAGTTCGAAGTGGTTCGGGTCATGGATTGCGGGTTTTCGGACGGCCGGATGGCGGCGGGCAGTTCCACTATAATGAGTGACTGTTGCGCGCTGCAATATCGCACGATTCAAGGCAGGATGATACTCCCTCCGGGTGCCTTTCCTCCTCGAAAGCACTGTGCGCCGCCCGTCCCGAATTTATTGTTCAATTCAGAAGATCCCCCATGTCCAGCACTAAACACGCACGTGTCCTAATTATTGGTTCCGGCCCGGCCGGCTATAGCGCAGCGGTGTATGCCGCGCGTGCCAACCTGAACCCGGTGCTGGTCACCGGTGTCGAGCAAGGCGGCCAGCTGATGACCACCACCGATGTCGAGAACTGGCCCGGCGACCCGATGGGCGTGCAGGGCCCGGAACTGATGCAACGGCTGCTGCAACATGCCGAGCGCTTCAACACCGAGATCGTGTTCGATCACATTCACACCACGCACCTGAATGAAAAGCCGTTCCGTCTGGTCGGCGATGCCGGCACCTATACCTGTGACGCACTGATCATCGCTACCGGCGCATCAGCGCAGTATCTGGGGCTGCCGTCAGAAGAACAGTTCATGGGCAAGGGCGTGTCCGCCTGCGCCACTTGTGATGGCTTCTTTTACAAGAATCAGGATGTCGCCGTGATCGGTGGCGGCAATACCGCGGTTGAAGAAGCGCTGTATCTGTCGAACATTGCTAAGAAAGTCACCGTTGTTCACCGCCGCGACAAGTTCCGCGCCGAGCCCATCCTGATCGACCGTCTGATGGCGAAGGTCAAAGAGGGCAAGGTCGAGGTGAAGTGGAATCATGTGCTCGACGAAGTCACCGGCGACCAGAGCGGCGTCACCGGCATCAATATCAAATCGAATGATGGCCAGGTGACGGCGGTGCCGGTTCATGGTCTGTTCGTCGCAATCGGTCACAAGCCGAATACGGGTATCTTCGAAGGTCAGCTGACCATGAATAATGGCTATATCGTGACCAAGAGCGGCATCGAAGGCATGGCGACGATGACCTCGGTCGAAGGCGTATTCGCCGCCGGTGATGTGCAGGATCATGTGTATCGTCAGGCGATCACCAGCGCAGGCACGGGCTGCATGGCCGCGCTCGATGCGCAGCGTTATCTCGAAGCGCAGGAGTAAGCGCTAGTTGATGGTGGGTAGAGCGCAGCGACGCCCACCAACTCCCGAAGGCCTTCCCATGAAAAACCTCGCTGACCTGAAGGCACTGCAGCAACGACTGAAGGACCAGGCCGCTGCTGCCGCCGAGGCCGAGCGCCAGCGGCGCGAGCGTGAGCGCGAGGCGAATATCTTCCGAACCAGTATCGGCGATGTGAAGCCGCTGAACGCAGCGCCGCGCGTGCTGCACGATGCGCCGCGTCCGTTGCCGATCGCGCAGAAGCGTATCGAAGACGACGAAGCCGTGATGCAGGAATCGCTGTCCGACGAATTCAGTATCGATACCCTGCTTGAAACTGATGAGGCGCTCAGCTTCTCCCGCCCCGGCGTCGGCCCTGACGTGATGAAAAAACTGCGCGGCGGTGGCTGGGTCACGCAGGGTCAGCTGGACTTGCACGGGCTGCGTGTCGATCAGGCGCGTGAAGCGATCGGTCAGTTCATTCGTGAAGCCGTCAAACGCGGCCACCGCTGCGTGCGCATCATTCACGGCAAGGGACTAGGGTCGATGGACAAGAAACCCGTCCTGAAGAGTAAGGTCAGGAACTGGCTGGTACAGAAAGATGAAGTGATTGCTTTTTGCACCGCGCGCGCAGCCGATGGCGGCAGTGGCGCATTGATGGTGTTACTGCAGGCGTAATCGGCTGTTTGCCGGGCAGGAAGCGCGGAACCTTGGTGGTGAAACGGGAGCGCAGGGGAAAGACTCCCCTGCGACACAACTCATCAGATAGCTTCCGGGCCCGTCTCGCCGGTACGGATGCGAATGACCTGCTCCACGGCGGTCACAAAGATCTTGCCGTCACCGATTTTGCCGGTGCGCGCTGCCTTGATGATGGCTTCCACTGCATGCTCGACGACGTCATCTGCCACCACAAGCTCGACCTTCACCTTCGGCAGAAAATCCACCACGTACTCGGCGCCGCGATACAGCTCGGTGTGTCCTTTCTGACGGCCGAAGCCTTTCACTTCAGTCACGGTCAGGCCGCTGACGCCTACGGCGGCCAGCGACTCTCGCACTTCATCGAGCTTGAACGGTTTGATAACGGCGGTGATCTGCTTCACAGGGACTCCTCTTTTGAACTGGGTATCGGTAATCTTTACTCTCTGAACTTCGACGTGATCGGGTAGCGCCAGTCCCGGCCGAAAGCACGGTGCGTGACTCTCGGGCCGACCGGTGCCTGCCGTCGCTTGTACTCATTGATCCTGACCAGACGGGTGATGCGGTCGATATCATCCTTACGATAACCCGCAGCCAGCAGTTCCGCAACGCCCTGCCCCTCCTCCATGTACATGCGCAGGATGCCGTCCAGGGCTTCATACGGCGGCAGTGAATCCTGATCCACCTGATTCGGGCGCAGCTCGGCAGAGGGTGCGCGGGTCAGGATGCGCTGCGGGATCACATCGGAAATGCCATTTCGATAATCACAGAGGCGATAGACCAGGGTCTTCACGATGTCCTTGATCACCGCATAACCGCCGGCCATGTCGCCATACAGCGTGCAATAGCCGGTCGCCATCTCGCTCTTGTTACCGGTCGTGAGCACGATAGCGCCGGTCTTGTTCGAGATCGCCATCAGCAGCGTGCCGCGGATGCGCGCCTGCAGATTTTCTTCGGTGGTGTCTTCGGGCAGGCCGGCGAACAACGGCGCCAGCGACTGCGTGAACGCATCGAAACAGTCAGCGATCGCAATTTCGTCATATTGCACACCGAGTCGGTTGACCATGTCACGCGAATCGATCCACGAGATTTCAGCGGTGTACGGCGACGGCATCATCACCGCGCGCACCTTGTCCTTGCCGAGCGCATCGACTGCGATGGCCAGCGTCAGCGCTGAATCCACGCCCCCGGACAGACCCAGGATCGCGCCGGGGAATCCGTTCTTGCCTACATAATCGCGCACGCCGAGCACCAGCGCCGCGTACACCTGCGCCTCGACGGATAGCGGCTCGGGTAGCGGCAATGATACCGGTTGACCATCGTCGAAACTGACCAGCGCGAAGTCTTCGTCAAACGAGCCGAGCTGCGCGCAGACTTGACCGGCGGCATCTAGCACGAAGGAAGCGCCGTCGAACACCAGCTCATCCTGCGCACCGACCAGGTTCGCATACACCAGCGCCATCTGCTGGCTGCTGACATTTTCGCGCATGGTCTCGATACGCAGATGCTGCTTGTTCATGTGATACGGCGACGCATTCGGCACCAGCAGTACCTGTGCGCCCTGCTCGCGGGCCTTGCGCGGCATCTCGGTGTACCAGGTGTCTTCGCAGATGTTGATCGCGAAACGCATGCCCTTCACATCGAAGGTGCAGACATCATCGGCTGGCGTGAAGTAACGCTTCTCGTCAAACACGGTGTAATTCGGCAGCGCGTGCTTGCGATAGGTCTTGATGATTTGTCCGCCGCACAGTACCGACGCCGCGTTGTACTGCAGCTCGTCACCCTCCGCCAACGGATGGCCGACGATCACATGCAAGCCCTTCAGATCCGCGAGGCTGTCTGCCAGCGCGTGCAACGCAGCCTGTGATTTTGCGTAGAATGAGCGGCGCAGCAACAAGTCTTCCGGCGGATAGCCGACCAGCGACAGTTCCGGTGTGAGCACGATATCGGCGCCAGCCACTGCCGCGCGCCGCGCGGCATCTGCGATGCGCGTGCTGTTGCCGGCGAGGTCGCCAACGGTGCTGTTGATCTGGGCTAGGGCTACGGTGACTGGCATCGAAAAAAACGTCGTTGAGCTTGAATGAGGCGGACTCTGAATACTCGGGATTATCGCACGCGCATCATCGCTTCACTGTCCGAGGTCGGCCAGTCGGCCTGGGATGCACTGATCGGCACCCAGCCCGATGCCAACCCCTTTCTGTCATTTGCCTTCCTGCACGCACTGCATGAATCCGGCAGCGCATCGGAGGCCAGCGGCTGGCAGCCACAATATCTGACGCTGTGGCAAGGTGAGGCGCTGGTTGCCGCGTTGCCGATGTACGCAAAATTTCACTCGTACGGTGAATATGTGTTCGACTGGGCGTGGGCTGACGCGTACCGACGCAGCGGGCTGGATTACTACCCGAAGCTGTTGTCCGCGATACCGTTCACACCGGTCACCGGGTCACGACTGATCGCGGCTGACGAACACGCTCGCGCGGCGCTGATTGAAGCGCTGATGGGCGTGCAAGCGGCCAGCAACTTGTCGTCGACGCACATTCTTTATCCGCCGCAAGCCGAAGCAGACCAGCTGGAAAAAGCGGGCTTCCTGTTGCGCAAGGGCGTGCAGTTTCACTGGCAGAACGCTGGCTATGATTCCTTCGAGCAGTTCCTGTCGACGCTGGAGCAAAAGAAGCGCAAGAACATTCGCGCCGAGCGGCGCAAAGTGCTGGAGGCCGGCATCACGCTGCGGCAGCTACCGGGGCGCGATGCGACCGAGGCCGACTGGCACTTCTTCAAGCATTGCTACGACCAGACCTACCGTGAGCATCATTCAACCCCCTATCTGAATCTGGATTTCTTCCTGCGTATCGGCGCATCGATGCCAGATAATCTGCTGCTGGTGGTCGCGGAACGCGAAGGAAAGCCGATTGCCTCATCGCTGCTGGTCCATGACCAGCGGGCTTTGTACGGACGCTACTGGGGCTGCATCGAACAGCACGCCTGCCTGCATTTCGAGACCGCGTATTACCAGCCGCTGGAATTCTGCATCACGCACAACATCGCTGCGTTCGAAGGCGGCGCGCAGGGCGAGCACAAGATGGCGCGCGGCTTCCTGCCACATCCGACTTGTTCAGCGCACTGGCTGGCCCATTCGGCGTTCGCGGATGCAGTGGAACGCTTCCTCGCTCAGGAAGGGAAAAGCATGGACGCTTATGTGGGCGAACTGAACGAGCGTAATCCGTTCAAAACCAGCCCGGGCTGAGCGGCAGACGGACGAGAAAATGGCCGCTCGAAAGCGGCCATTGTTTTGCGAGCGCAGCTTACTTCGCCGACTTGTTGTAGCTCTCGATGCCCGTCAGGATTTCCTGCTTGGCGTCGTCCGGGCCATACCAGCCATCGACCTTCACCCACTTACCCGGCTCCAGATCCTTGTAGTGCTCGAAAAAGTGCTGGATCTGCTGCAGGCGCAGATCGTTCAGATCTTCCGGCTTCTGCCAGTGCGTATAGATCGGCAGTACCTTATCAATCGGTACGGCGAGTACTTTCGCGTCGCCACCGGACTCATCGGTCATCTTCAACACGCCGATCGGACGGCAACGCACCACCACGCCCGGGATCAGCGGAAACGGCGTGATGACCAGCACGTCAACCGGATCGCCGTCATCAGCAATCGTCTGCGGTACATAGCCGTAGTTACACGGATAGTGCATCGAGGTGCCCATGAAGCGGTCCACGTACAGCGCGCCGGTATCCTTGTCGACCTCGTACTTGATCGGGTCGGCATTCATCGGTATTTCGATAATGACGTTGAAATCATTCGGCACGTCGCGGCCAGGCGGCACATTGTTCAGGCTCATCGGGTTCCTCGGAGAAGGTAGAAAGAATCAAAACCCGTGATTATACCGGCCGCAAGCTTGCCGGATTCTTACGCGCGGACTCAGGCCGGCGATTTCGGGGTCGGTACCTGCGTGGTCAGCGCGCACAGCCGGAAGTGCGTGGCGGCCGCATCAGCCTGACCGAGGGTCTCGTACATTTGCGCCAGACGCAGATGCGCTTCCTGTAGCGTCGGACGATCACCCGCGCCGAGTACAGCCTGTTCCAGATGACGCTGCGCCTTGCCCCACAATTTTTGTTTCTGGCACAGCGCACCCAGCAGCAGCGACAGCTCGGCATCGTTCGGCCGCTCGCGCAACCACTGCTCGCCGCGCTCGATCTGCGCCAGTAGCGTGGCTGATCCCTCCGGCGCCGCGCACTGCCGGTATGCGCGCAGCAAGCGCGGCTCCCACTGTGCAGCGAGCGCGCGCTCGAGAATGTCGGCGGCCTCCTGCTGTCGGCCATGGCGGACAAAGCCGTTCGCTGCCAGCGTGGCCACGGTCGGGCTCAGACGGTCGGCTGACGGAATTGTTGACCACAGTTTTTTCAGTGACTCGGCATCTTCGGCGGCTTGTGGCAGCAAGGCCTCGTACGCCATATCGCGCAGGCGACGCGACAGCGCAGGATGCAGCGCATCATGCTTGTCGAGCAGCCTCACCACCCGCAGTACCTCGGGCCAGTTGCGGGAATTCTGGTTCACCTTCAAGGCAAGACGCAGCGCCTGAGCATGACGAATGCCGTTCGCGTTCATCTCCTGCAACGCCGCCAGCGCCGCATCAACATCCTTGTTGTCTTCAGACAGCAACTCAACGGTGCTGACAAGACGCGCAGTGCGGGCGCTCTTGTCATCGGCGGCGATAGCCAGCCACTGGTCGCGGCGCTCGGGCTCATGCAGCCGTTGCGCCGCGCGTGCGCCGAGCAGCGCAGCCAGCCCTGCATGCTCCGCCGATGCGACTGCGCGGCGCGCGGATTTCTCGACTCGGCCGTAGCGACCCTCAAGATAGGCGCGCAGCGCTTCCTGCAATGCACGACCCGATTCGCGCAGCTGGCGCATGGCGCGGTATTCCTCGACACGGCGCGGTAGCGCCATCGTTGCGCGTATCGTATTCACGATCAGCAGCAGCAGAACGAAGCCGAGTACCAGCATCACGACGAAGAAATTCAGCGAGACGTCAATGCGATACGGTGGATAAAACAGCACCACGTTACCGGGATTGAAGCGTGCCAGTACCGCAAGACCGATCGCCGCAGCGAACAGGCCAACCAGCCAGAGGATGAAACGCGTCGTCACGACCGGCTCCTGTTCACGGCCGCGCGCGCGACTGGCGCACTGCGGTCAGGCTGTGTGACAGCGATGGCATGTCGATATTCAGCAAGCTCTCACGCATCTGCCGGATCTGCTCGCGACCGGCCTGTGTATGCGCATCGCGCGTGTCGAAGTAGCGCTGCAGCGCTCGGTCGGCATCGGCCAGATCACTGCGAAACGCCGCATCATTGCGCGACAGCAGCGCCACCCGCGCGTTCAGCAGCCGCAGCTTCACGTTCTCGCGCGCGAAAAATGCCTGCTCCGGCGTCAGCAGCAAGGCCTCGGGCGCGGTGACGGTGCGCACGCGCAGTAACTGTTTCACGTCGGCCCACAAGTCACGGCCCCAGGCTAGCCAGCGCTCCTGCAGATCGACGCGCCAGTCGTAGACGGAGGTCTCGTCACGCTTGGCCCGGTTCGCCAGCCGCGTCTTCGGCGCTGGCGCAAGCGTCACTGGCTTTTCGTCGGACAGCAGCGGCATCGCATCGATGCGCGCGATCAGCGAGTCCAGCCGCACCGCGACACCAGTCACGTCGACGCTAGGCAGGCTCTTGAGTTTGTCGATATCCTGCGCGATCGCGCGGCGGATCGTGATGAATTGCGGACGATCTGCGCGCTGCAAACGTGCATCAGCATTTTGCAGCGCGATCAACGCGCCACGCACATTGCCGGCCAGCTGCAACTGCTGGCTGGCGGTCGACAATACCTGCTCAATCTCGGCCAGCGCCCAGTCATCGCGATTCTTCGCGAGGTCGCGGTATAGTTGTTCGAGCGCGATCTGCTGACCCTGCGACTCCTGCTGCTTCGCTTCAAGCACCGACACCTTGCCCTGCAGCGCGCGCAGCTCGTCGTCGACGCGGTCGGCGATCAGCTTGGTCTGGTTGTTCAGGTTGTCACCGGATTGCAGCCGCTGCGCGACTTCGCGACGCAGGTCGGAGACATCGGTGCGCGCATTCCACCACTGCAGCGCGAGCAACACGGCAAGCAGGCCGACGGCAAACCTCAGGCGCTTTTCCTTGTTGTCGAGCGAAGGCCAGCGCAACCAGCGGCGCCCGGTCTCGGTCGGGATGTCCTGCGGGGTATTGCCGGCGTTCGATGCCGTGTCGGCGGCCGCCGGTTCACTGCTGGTCGGTGTGGATTCGCTACTTACCGGTGATTCGGGGACAGCGGCGGCTTCACTTGCAGCGGCGGTCGTGCTGGCCGCCGCCAGATCCTGTTGCCCGACCGGCGCAGGCTGTCCGGCCCCGGTGGGCGGAACGGTGTGGGCGTTGTGCTGAGTATCGCTCATGAGCGCGATTGTATCGCGGCCACGAGCGCCTCGTCCCCGGAATCGGTGTGTGTTACGTGCGTAAATCCGAGCTCAAACGCGGTCTCCGCAATCCGCTGATGCGGAACAATCAGACGCTGCGCCTGTATCGTTTTCCAGCCTGCTGCACCAGCCACCTGCAGCACCTGATCTTTCAAGTGGCGCAAGGCCTCGGAGCTGGTGATCACCCAGTCGTCACCGGCGGCGATCAGGTCCAGCAGCATCGCGCGACGTGGCTCGTCGAGCGCAGGCGCACCGCGCCGGTAAGCCGCAATCTGCTCCACGCTGATGCCGGCCTCGCGCAGCCGGTCGGCCAGCAGCTCGCGGCCCGTCTCAGCGCGCACGATCAGCGCCTTGCGCCCTCTTAATGCAGCGAGGTCGAGCACCTCAAGCAGGGTTTCGGAATCGGTGCGATGCGGATCGGTCGGATAAGCAATGCTGGCATTGGCATCCGTGACGCCATGCGCCGCCAAAGCCAGCCGGCTGCCCTCGCCGACGACGGCCGCGATCACACCGGCCGGCCAGTGATCGAGATGATGGAATGCGGCGTCGATCGCGTTCGGGCTGACAAAGGCGACCAGCGCGTAATCGGACAGGCGCGACAGCACCGCGCTAAGGGGCGCGCTGTCCGGCAGAGGCTCGATGTCGAGCAGCGGGAAGACACGGGCACTGACACCAAGCGCCACGAGGCGCGCAGCCAGCGGCTCGGCCTGAGCGCGCGGGCGGGTGATGACGACGCCCATGCCCAGGTGTGCCGTCAGTCGGTCTTGCAGGCGGCGAGGATCGCGGTGGCGTCCTGCGCGTCGAGTTGCTGCGCGACGCTGACGCCGAGCACCTCGGGCGCATCGGCTGCGCCCCGAACTTCAGCGCGCGCAATGCGCTTGCCATCAGGGGTGGCCACCATTGCCCGAAGCGTGAGCTGTTCATGATTGACGGTCGCGTGCGCGGCCAGCGGCACCTGGCAACTGCCGCCGAAACTGCGCGACAGCTGACGCTCGGCGCGCACTGCGAATTCGGTGTCACGATGATTCAGCGGCGCCAGCAGTTCGATCAGGTCCTGGCGGCCGGCGCGGATCTCGATAGCCATCGCCCCCTGTCCCGGCGCGGGCAGGCTGTCTTCCGGCTCGATCACGGAGCGGATGCGGGATGCCATGCCCAGCCGTTTCAGGCCGGCGGCGGCGAGGATGATGGCCGCATACTCGCCGCGGTCGAGTTTCGCCAGACGGGTGTCTAAATTACCCCGTAGTGGCTGGATGTTCAGGTGCGGGAAGCGAGCCGAGATCAGCGCCTGACGGCGCAGGCTGCTAGTGCCGACGATGGCACCGGCCGGCAGGTCAGCCAGGCTGGCGTAATCATTTGATATGAATGCATCACGCGGATCCTCGCGCTCCAGCACGGCGGCCAGCTCGAATCCTTCGGGCAGCTCCATCGGTACATCCTTGAGCGAATGCACCGCGAAATCGGCCCGGCCCTCTTCCATAGCGACCTCGAGCTCCTTGACGAACAGGCCCTTACCGCCGACCTTCGACAGCGTGCGGTCGAGAATCTGGTCGCCGCGGGTGGTCATGCCGAGGATCTCGACAGTGCTATGCGGATATAATTCCTTCAAGCGCGCGCGGACATGTTCCGCCTGCCACATGGCCAGGCGACTCTCGCGCGATGCGATGATCAGTTTTCCGGAAAATGAGGCGTTCAAAGCGGTCTCTCTAGAGAAGGTCGCCACGAGCAAGCCGACCCGCGGGATTCGTCGTCAACAGCGGCGGATTTTAGCATGCACCCCTTCCCCAACCGGCTTGCGCCCCAATCCCGAGTAACCATGGCCACCAGCAAAAAATCTCCCGCTCGACCGCTGAAAGCGTCCGACAAAGACGCGCCGCTGAAAGAAGACATCCGGTTGCTCGGCCGCCTGCTCGGCGACGTGATCCGGCAGCAGGAAGGTCAGGCCGTGTTCGACATCGTGGAAACCATCCGTCAGACGGCAGTGCGCTTTCGCCGTGAATCGGATCCTCAGGCCGGTGCCGACCTCGATAAGCTGCTGAAGAAGCTCACGCGGGACCAGACCAATGCCGTGGTACGCGCGTTTTCCTATTTTTCGCATCTGGCAAACATCGCGGAAGACCAGCACCATAATCGCCGCCGCCGCGCGCACCTGCTGGCCGGCTCGGCGCCGCAAGCCGGCAGCGTCGCCGCGACGCTGGCCACACTCGATACCGCCGGTGTGAGCGGCAAGGCGCTGCAGCATTTCTTTGCCGATGCGCTGATTTCACCGGTGCTGACCGCGCATCCGACCGAGGTGCAGCGCAAGAGCATCCTGGACGCCGGCCGGGAGATCGCGCGTCTGCTCGCGCTGCGCGACATACCGCTGACACCGGCCGAGCGCCAGCGCAATGCGCAGTTGCTGCACGCGGAAGTCGCGAAGCTGTGGCAGACGCGCATGCTGCGCTACGAACGGCTGACGGTGGACGATGAGATCGAAAACGCGCTGTCGTATTACCGGATCACCTTCCTGCGCGAACTACCGGGACTGATGGAAGACATCGAGCAGGAGACGCTGGCGCAGTATCCGAATCTGCGCAAACTGTCGCTGCCGCCTTTCGTGCAAATGGGCAGCTGGATCGGCGGTGACCGCGACGGCAACCCGAACGTGAACGCCGCCACGATGCAACGCGCAATGCTGCGCCAGTCGACCACGATCTTCGATTTCTATCTCGACGAGGTGCACGCGCTGGGCGCGGAACTGTCGATTTCGACGCTGCTGGTGTCGGTCAGCCCCGAACTGCAGGCCATGGCCGATGCGTCGCCGGACCAGTCGCCGCACCGTACAGATGAGCCCTACCGCCGGGCGCTGATTCTGGTCTACGCCAAACTGGCGGCGACCGCGCGCCGTCTCGGTGTGTCCAATATTCTGCGGCACGAGGTCGGCGCGGCCGATGCTTATGCGACGCCAGACGAGTTTGTTGCCGATCTCGACGTGATCGGCGATTCGCTGCGCGCGAATCATGGCCTCGCGCTGACCCGTCCGCGCCTCGACATCCTACGCCGCGCCGCCGGTATCTTCGGCTTTCATCTCGCCACGCTCGACATGCGGCAAAGTTCGGATGTGCATGAGCGGGTACTGGGTGAATTGTTCCGTGTCGCCGGACTGACCACCGACTATGCGCAGCTGAGCGAGGATGACAAGATCAGGCTGCTGCAGGCGGAGTTGTCGCAGCCGCGCCTGCTGCGCTCACCCTATCTCGAGTATTCGGCCGAAACCTTGTCGGAGCTCGCGGTGTTCAAGGCTGCGCGACTGATCCGCGCCGACCTCGGCGGACGCGCGATCCGCAACTACATCATTTCACACACCGAGACCCTGTCCGATCTGCTGGAAGTGTTGGTACTCCAGCGTGAAAACGGGCTGTTGCGCGTGCAGCCGGACGGTAGTCTGGAAGCGGGACTGATGGTGGTACCTCTGTTCGAGACGATTCCGGACCTTCGTAACGCCGCTGCCATCATGGATAGCTGGCTGTCGCAGCCGCAGGTGCGCGCACTGGTAGCCCGCGAAGGCCAGCTGCAGGAAGTGATGCTCGGCTATTCGGATTCGAACAAGGATGGTGGCTTCCTCACCTCGAACTGGGAGCTGTACAAGGCCGAGGTCGGACTGGTGCAGGTGTTTGAGAAACACGGCGTCAAGCTGCGCCTCTTCCATGGTCGCGGCGGCACCGTTGGCCGAGGCGGTGGTCCGAGCCATGATGCAATCCTTGCGCAGCCCCAGGGCACCGTGAATGGACAATTCCGGCTGACCGAGCAGGGCGAAATTATTGCGTCGAAGTTCTCGAATCCAGAAATCGGTCGCCGTAACCTCGAACTGGTCGTCGCGGCGGTGATGGAGGCCAGCCTGCGGCCGCCGATCTCCGATGTCAAACGCGCGAAGCGGCTGGCGGAGTTCGAGCGCGTGATGGAAACCCTGTCCGAGCATGCGTACCGCGCGTACCGGCATCTGGTGTATGAAACACCTGACTTCACCGACTACTTCTTCGCGGCGACGCCGATTGCGGAAATCGCGGAGCTGAATATCGGTTCGCGTCCGGCGTCGCGCAAATCAACGCGCCGTATCGAAGACCTGCGCGCGATTCCCTGGAGCTTTTCATGGGGCCAGTGCCGACTGCTACTGCCGGGCTGGTATGGCTTTGGCAGCGCGGTTGATACGTGGCTGAAAGATGAGTCATCGGGCACCCGCAGCAAAAAGATCGCGCTGCTGCGTGCGATGGTGAAGGAATGGCCGTTCTTCTCGACGCTGCTGTCTAACATGGACATGGTGCTGTCGAAGACCGATCTCGCGGTCGCATCCCGCTATGCGTCGCTGGTCGCGGACCGCAAACTGCGCAATGCAATCTTCAAGCGCATCGCGGCTGAGCACGAGCGTACGGTGGAATGTCTCGCGATGGTGACGGGCTCGAAAGAACGTCTGGCCGGCAATCCGACGCTGGCGCGCTCGATCAAGACCCGCTTTGCCTATCTGGACCCGCTGAACCACTTGCAGGTGGAACTGATCAAACGTCATCGCAGCTGGAAGGAGCAGGGGCGGGAGTCGGATGTGCGCGTGCATCGCGGCATTCACCTGTCGATCAACGGGGTTGCAGCGGGGTTGAGGAATACCGGTTGACGCTGGTGCCTCCTCTATAATCTCGGCTTGCCTGATTTGTGGTGGGTTTCGCCGCGCTCTATCCACACTACTGCCCCTGATTCGGGCGTAGGGCGGATAGAGCGCAGCGAAATCCGCCGATTCCAACGATCTCTCACCCCGATTCATGACCGACCAATTCTCCAAAAAGTCCGAAGCGTGGTCTGCCCGCTTCTCCGAACCTGTCTCTGATCTGGTCAAGCGCTATACCGCGTCGGTGTTCTTCGACAAGCGTCTCGCGCATGTCGATATCCAGGGCTCGCTCGCGCATGCAGAGATGCTGGCTGCGCAGAAGATCATCAGCGACAAAGATCTCGCCGATATTCAGCGTGGCATGGCGCAGATCCTGTCCGAAATCGACAGCGGTCAATTCGAATGGCTGCTCGACCTTGAGGACGTTCACCTGAACATCGAGAAGCGACTGACTGAGCTGGTCGGCGATGCCGGCAAGCGATTACACACCGGTCGTTCGCGCAATGATCAGGTCGCAACCGATATCCGCCTGTACATGCGCGGCGCGATCGATGACATCCTTAGTTTACTGAAGGCGCTGCGCGTCGCGCTGGTTGACCTCGCTGAACAACATGCGGACACCATCCTGCCCGGCTTCACGCATATGCAGGTCGCGCAGCCAGTCACTTTCGGTCATCACATGCTTGCCTATGTGGAGATGTTCGGTCGTGATGCCGAGCGCATGGCTGACTGCCGCAAGCGGGTGAACCGTCTGCCGCTCGGTTCGGCAGCGCTGGCGGGAACCACCTTCCCGATTGATCGCGAGCGCGTTGCGAAAACACTGGGCTTTGATGACGTGTGCCATAACTCGCTCGACGCGGTGTCGGATCGCGACTTCGCGATCGAATTCTGCGCAGCCGCAGCCTTGGTCATGACTCATGTCTCGCGGCTGTCTGAGGAGCTGGTGATCTGGATGAGCCCACGCGTTGGCTTCATCGATATCGCCGACCGCTTCTGCACCGGATCATCGATCATGCCTCAGAAGAAAAACCCGGACGTACCGGAACTGGCACGCGGCAAGACCGGTCGGGTGAACGGTCATCTGATCTCACTGCTGACGCTGATGAAGGGCCAGCCACTCGCTTACAACAAGGATAATCAGGAAGACAAGGAACCGCTGTTCGACACCGTCGATACGCTGGTCGATACGCTGCGCATCTTTGCCGACATGGCCGGCGGTATCACCGTGAAACCCGAGGCTATGCGCGCCGCCGCGTTGCAGGGCTATGCCACCGCGACCGACCTCGCCGACTATCTGGTGAAGAAAGGCCTGCCCTTCCGCGATGCCCATGAAGCTGTTGCGCATGCGGTGCGTGCCTGTGAGCAGCGGGGTTGCGATCTCGCCGATTTGTCACTGGATGAGCTGCGACAATTTTCAACCCTGATCGATGCCGATGTGCAGGCCGTGCTGACGCTGGAAGGCTCCGTCGCCGCACGCTCGCATGTGGGCGGCACCGCGCCGGATCAGGTGCGTGCAGCGATCCGGCGGGTTCGGGCTGCTCTGGGCTGACGCCCGATCCTGTCATTCAATGCCCCCATCCCCGCCTGATTCCGGCGGGGATTTTTTTTGTGTCTCTCCTGTTGCGATAACGCGTCACAAACCGTGAGCTCGACCGTAAAAGAATCCGGCTGATTTGTTCAGACCAGAAACTCTGGCGGTTTCCTCCGCAGCCACACCTACATTGCTGTCCACACTTGCCGCCCCTGTATCCCGTAACGGACTCACAGGGCCCACGGCGGTGACCACCCCGGCAGTCAATAACAACCAGCAAGGAGACCTGATTGATTGCGCATGCGTTCATGTCAGCGCCGTCCGTCATGGGGACTGCCTCAATCCTTCGAGAGAAATCACCATGTCCTTCTTTCTATCGCTATCCAAATGCATCGATGCGCTGAATGAACGCATCGGACTCGCGATCAGCTGGGCGCTGCTAGCCGCAGTACTGATCTGTGCCGGCAACGCGCTGGTTCGCTACCTGTTCAATCACAGCTCGAATGCCTGGCTCGAGATTCAGTGGTATCTGTTCGGCGCAATTTTCCTGCTGGCATCTTCCTACACGCTCAGACGCAACGAGCATGTGCGCATCGATGTGATCGTCGGCCGCTTCCCCAAACGGACGCAGGTATGGATCGATGTTTGCGGCTTTCTGCTGTTCCTGCTGCCGGCGACTGCGCTGATCTTTTATTACGCCGTGCCCTTCGCGCTCGAATCGGTGCGCAATCAGGAAATGTCGAGCAATGCCGGCGGGCTGATTGTATGGCCGGCAAAAATCCTGATTCCGATCGGCTTCCTGCTGCTGACGCTGCAGGGTGTCTCCGAACTCATCAAGCGTGTCGGCTTCCTGAAGGGACTGGTTGATGCCAGCGCTTTCGAGAAGCAACAGGCGACACCGGCAGAAGAAATCGAAGCCATTGCTGCGGCGAACCAGTTAGCCGTTCCCACGCCGCTGGCAGCCGTCGCGAAGGAGGCCTGATCATGACAGCCTTCCTGATCGCAAATATCGCACCGGTGATGTTCGCCACGCTGGTCCTGTTCCTGCTGTCCGGATTTCCGGTCGCATTTTCACTGGCGGCGAACGGTCTGCTGTTCGGACTGATCGGCATCGAGGTCGGCTTGCTCAAGCCCGAGCTGCTGCAAGCACTGCCGAACCGGCTGTTTGGCATCATGGCCAATGACACGCTGCTGGCAATTCCGTTCTTCACTTTCATGGGGCTGATTCTGGAGCGCTCCGGCATGGCCGAAGACCTGCTCGATACCATCGGCCAGCTGTTTGGTCCGCTGCGCGGTGGTATTGCCTATGCGGTGATCTTCGTGGGGGCGCTGCTCGCCGCCACGACCGGTGTGGTAGCTGCTTCGGTCATCTCGATGGGACTGATCTCGCTGCCGGTGATGCTGCGCTATGGCTATGACCGCAAGGTCGCCGCGGGCGTGATCGCCGCCTCCGGAACACTGGCACAAATCATTCCACCATCGCTGGTGCTGATCGTGATGGCCGATCAGCTCGGCCGCTCGGTCGGTGACATGTATCAGGCGGCCTTCCTGCCGGGACTCGCGCTGACCGCGATGTATGCGTCATACATTCTGGTCGTTTCGCTGCTGAAACCGGCGGCACTGCCCGCGTTGCCACCTGAAGCGCGTAATCTGCGTGAGGCCGACGGTTCGAGCGGTCTGCTCTCGCTGGCGGCGCTGCTTGCCGCCGGATGGGTGACAGCCTGGCTTTTTAAAAATGTCTATCTCGCATCGGCAAAGCCTGACCTGGCGGGCGATGAAGCGCTGGTCTACAGTAGTGTTATCGGCGTACTGGTCGCATACAGCGCAGCACTGGCGAACAAAAAACTGAAGCTTGGCCTGCTGTCGAAGATGGCCGAGAAGGTGGTGCTGGTACTGGTGCCACCGCTGGCACTGATTTTCCTGGTACTGGGCACCATCTTCGTCGGTATCGCAACACCGACCGAGGGCGGTGGCATGGGTGCGCTGGGCGCGATGATACTCGCGCTGGCAAACCGCCGCCTGTCGTCCGACCTGCTGAAGCAGGCGATGAACTCGACGACACGGCTATCCTGCTTCGTGCTGTTCATCCTGATCGGCTCCAGCGTGTTCTCACTGGTGTTTCGGGGCGTTAACGGCGATTTATGGGTCGAGCACCTGCTGAGCTCGCTGCCGGGCGGTCAGGCCGGCTTCCTGATCGTTGTGAACCTACTGTTCTTTGGTCTCGCTTTCTTCCTCGACTTCTTCGAGCTTGCCTTCATTCTGGTACCGCTGGTGGGTCCGGTCGCGGACAAGATGGGTATCGACCTGATCTGGTTCGGCGTGCTGCTCTCGGTAAATATGCAGACGTCATTCATGCATCCCCCGTTCGGCTTTGCACTGTTTTATCTGCGCTCGGTCGCGCCAAAGGAAGTGAAGACCAGCGATATCTACTGGGGATCGGTACCGTTTGTCGGCATACAAGTCCTGATGGTCGCGTTGATCATCGCTTTCCCCAGCATGATCTCGGTTGCCAGCAAGACCGATATGAAGGAGCAGATCGAGCTCAATATCGACATGGGTAGCGATGTGGGTGCTGAAATGTCTGATGTCGAATTTCCGGCTGAAGGAAATTCCGGTGTCGAGGTCAAGCCAGTGTTCAGTTCGGAGCCAGCGACAAAATAAGCGTATTTGCAGAAGGTGGGTTGAGCGCAGCGATACCCACCATCACCCACCAAAAAAACGCCCGCATCATCGCGGGCGTTTGTCATTACATCGTGAGCGTCAGGACTTGCGACGCCCGATCAGATAAGCCTGTACCGGCGACTCGGCAACTGAGTACCAGTTGTTCTGATCCTGCTGGAAGCGACGCCACGGATCGAGCACCTTCTTGAACTTCGTATTCTTCGATGCTTCCTCTTCGATCACCTCCTGTGCCGCCTTGTAGCAGGCATCAAGAATCGATTTGGAGAAGGTTTTCAGCTTGACACCGTTCTTGATCAGTCGTGCGAGTGCTGCCGGATTGCGCGCATCGTACATCGCCTGCATCGCGATATGTGCCTCGAAGGTTGCCACTTCCAGCGCTGCCTGAAATTCCTTCGGCAGCTTGTCCCACTCTTTTCTGTTCACATAGAACGACAACTGCGCGCTCGGCTCCCACCAGCCCGGCGTGTAGTAGAACGGCGCCACCTTGTTGAAGCCGAGCTTCTCATCATCATACGGACCGATCCATTCGGCCGCGTCGATCGTGCCTTTTTCCAGCGCAGGATAAATATCGCCGCCGGCAATTTGCTGCGGCACCACGCCGAGCTTCTGCATCACACGTCCTGCAAATCCACCGACCCGCATTTTCAGACCATTCATGTCCTGCGGTGTGTTGACTTCCTTGCGGAACCAGCCGCCCATCTGGCAGCCCGTATTACCGCCCATGAAGTTCACGATGCCATAGTCGGCAAAGAATTCGCGCATCAGCTGACGGCCACCGCCCTGATCTATCCATGCGGTCTGCTGGCGCGCGGTCAGACCAAACGGCACCGCCGTGTCGAAAGCGAACGTCGGGTCCTTGCCGAAATAGTAGTAAGACGCTGAATGCCCCATCTCGACCGTGCCGGCCTGCACCGCATCCATCACCTGCAGCGCCGGCACCAGTTCGCCACCGGGAAAGACGCGGATATTGAATTTGCCATCGGTGAGTTGCGCGACTCGCTTGGCCATGATGTCGGCGGCGCCGAAGATAGTATCGAGTGATTTAGGAAAACTGGATGCGAGCCGCCAGTTGATCGTGGGAGTGGTTTGTGCGACCGCGGGTGCGGCCACCATGCCGGCCGCAACGCCGGCTGCAGCTGAAGAAAGAAATGTACGACGTTTCATGATGTCCCCTGTATGCCTGGTCTTCACTGTCGTGCCGGCTCGCCGACCGGGCGCTGCAATACGGCACAGGTTTGTTAAAACCTTGGCAATTCTATGGGGGTGATTTCAGCCGGAGCAATAGGCAGGGCTTCAGAATTTTCTCAGTGTTGTGGGCGCGCACTACCTGCAACATTTCCGCACATATAAGTAAAATTTCCTGCCACTATCGAAAAAACAGGGTGTGGAAAAAACTGTTGTAAACGCGCAGCAAAACCCAGCGGAGGCACTGTAAAGATCCAAGGCAACGGAACAGTTGAGCCGATCCCGCAGCTGGTCGGGCACGAGGCAAATCAACGGGGGGAATTGCGGTTGCTCAGTTAGCTTGAGCGCAAGCTAGTACGCTCAACGTAGGTGGGATTCGATCAGCGGATTTTTCGGCGGCAAGACCTGTGCCGAGGCCGGTCGTGACCGGGCTCGGCAGGTCGGTGGCAAAGCGCAAGAAAGTACATCGCAGCCAGCGGCCTGCCGAAACAGACGATTAGTTCCCGGCGACGGTCATGTTGCCGATCAGGATGGAACCGGTCGATTTGGTACCGCGCACCAGCACGTCATGTCCGATCGCGGCGATGTCCCTGAACATGTCCTTCAGGTTGCCGGCAATCGTGATTTCTTCGACCGGAAACTGGATCACCCCATTCTCGACCCAGTATCCCGATACGCCGCGCGAATAGTCGCCGGTCACATAATTGACGCCGTGACCCATTAACTCGGTAACGAGCAGACCGGTACCCATTTTTTTCAGCATGCCGATGAAGTCATCATCAGGACGTGTGCGCGAGGACAGGATGCGCAGATTATGCGAACCGCCCGCATTGCCGGTCGTGCGCATACCCAGCTTGCGCGCAGAATACGTAGACAGGAAATAACCCTGCACCACACCATTTTTCACCACATCACGCTGCTGCACGCGTACACCTTCTTCGTCGAAGGGCGCAGAACCCGTTGCGCCCGGCAACGAGGGATCTTCAATGATCTGTATGTCGTCGCCAAATACTTGCGTGCCGATGGAATCGGTCAGGAAGGTGGACTTGCGGTACAGCGCACCGCCCGATACCGCCTGCACGAAAGCACCGAGCAGACCCGCTGCCAGCGGCGCCTCGAATAGCACCGGGCACTTGCGGGTATCGAGCTTGCGAGCATTCAGTCTGGCGAGCGCACGTTCGGCGGCATAGCGACCGACTGCCTCCGGTGACGCGAGCCGGGCAGGATCACGATCCGAGGTGTACCAGTCGTCGCGCTGCATGTTGTTGCCCTTGCCGGCGATCGGTGACACAGAAATCGAATGCCGGGTATACGGATAGCCGCCGGAGAAACCATAGGAATTCGCCATCACGAACTGCGACTGCTGCGCATACACGCTCGCACCCTCACTGTTGGCAATGCGGCGATCGACCGCGAACGCTGCCGCCTCGCAGCGCTGCGCGATCTGCACCGCCTCCTCCGAGCCAATCAGCCACGGGTGAAACAGGTCGAGGTCACGTGGCGCGCGCTCAAGCATGTCTTCGTCCGGCAAACCGGCGCAATCATCTTCGGCGGTGAAGCGCGCAATGTTGTACGCGGCCTCGACCGTATCTCGCAGCGACTGCGGCGAAAAATCCGACGTGCTCGCATTGCCGCGACGGATCGCGCCGCGCTGACCGAGAAACACGGTCACGCCGATGCCCTTGTCCTTGTTCTGCTCAATCGTCTCGACCTGGCCCTTGCGCACGCCGACCGACAGACCATGTCCTTCGCTGATCTCCACCATCGCATCCGATGCGCCCTTGTCCTTCGCGAAGCGCAGCATGTCGGCTGCGATTTCTCTCAGCTGGTCCTGGGTGTGGGTGAAGATTTCCTTGTTCATCGGCATGACCTCTCGCGGCGGGATCTGACAGCGGATTAAAGCGGGTATCATAGCAGCCGTTCAGTTTTTCAATCGGCCGTCCATCATGCCCAACGCTAACCGCGGCTCCGTGGGATTCAAATCCAGCGAATTCGAGCAGCAATATGACCGCCCCTCCAAGTCGCAACTCAAGCGCGAGATGACTGCGTTGCAGAAGCTGGGGGAAACTCTGGTCGAAGCACCGCGCGACCGCGTGAAGAGAGTCCCGATGCCGGAGGATGTGCTTGACGCGATCCTCGCATGTCAGCAGATCACCGCGCACGAGGGCCGGCGTCGCCAGATGCAATTCGTCGGCAAGAAGATGCGCACGCTGACCGAAGACGAAGTGGCGACCATCCAGAAAGCCGTCGACAGCTGGCGCGGCGCCTCCAAAGCTGAGACGGCCGTACTGCACCTGATCGAACGCCAGCGCGAGCGCTTGCTGGCCGATGACGACGCGCTGACTGATTTCCGTACCAGGCATCCCGAACTTGATATTCAGCACCTACGCACGCTGATCCGTAACGCGCGTAAGGAGCAGTCTGAGAACAAGCCGCCAAAGGCCTATCGCGAAATCTTCCAGATCCTGAAGTCGCTGCAACCGAGTTCCGCTAAACACACTGAAGACGACCATGACGAAGAAGACGAGGACGCATCCTGACGAACTGATCATTGGTCTGGTGTCGGTTTCTGACCGCGCTTCGACCGGTATCTATGAAGATCAGGGCGTACCGGCGCTGCGAGACTGGTTTACGCAGGCCTTGTCCAGTCCTTGGCAGATGGAGACGCGGCTGATCCCGGACGAGCGCGATCTGATCTCCGCCACCCTGATCGAGCTGGTCGACGAGATCGGCTGCGATCTGGTGCTGACCACCGGCGGTACCGGTCCCGCCAGGCGTGATGTGACGCCGGAGGCAACGCTGGCCGTCGCAAGCCGCGAGATGCCGGGCTTCGGCGAGCAGATGCGCCAGATCAGTCTGAGATTTGTGCCGACCGCGATCCTGTCGCGTCAGGTTGCGGTGATTCGTGAGACGACAGAGCATGCGGCGCTGATCATGAACCTGCCGGGCCAGCCGAAGTCGATCCGCGAAACGCTTGAAGGTCTCCGAGATGAATCCGGCAAGTCCGTCGTGTCCGGCATCTTCGCGGCCGTACCCTACTGCATCGATCTGATCGGTGGCCCTTACATCGAAACCCATGAGGCGGTCTGCAAGGCCTTCCGACCGAAGTCCGCGATTCGCGCTAAGTAAACCAAAATAATGAGCACCCTGCCCCTGCTGGAAGCCTTCGAAGCACCCACCTCCGACAATCCGACTGCCGCCGTCATCTGGATGCATGGGCTCGGCGCCGATGGTTTCGATTTCGCGCCGATCGTGAAGGAGCTCGATCTGGATGGCTGCCCCGGGATTCGGTTCGTTTTCCCGCATGCGGAGACGATGCCGGTCACGATCAACAATGGTTATGTGATGCGCGCGTGGTACGACATCCTCGGCATGGATCTGGTCCGGCGCGAGGATGAAGGTGGTCTGCGCGCATCGCAGCAGCGGATTGAGGACCTGATCGCGCGCGAGATAGAACGCGGCATCAAGCCGGAGTACATCGTGCTCGCTGGTTTCTCGCAAGGCTGCGCGATGACGCTGCAGACCGGCCTGCGCTACCCGCAGAAGCTGGCGGGTCTGATGTGTCTGTCCGGCTACCTGCCGCTGGCCGACAAGATCGCGACCGAGCGCAGCAATGTGAATCAGCATACGCCCATCTTCATGGCGCACGGTCGGGGCGATGGCGTGGTCGTGATCGATCGTGCGGAAGCTTCGCGCGACCTGCTGCAAGGACTGGGTTATGACATCGAATGGCATGAGTATCTGATGCCACATTCGGTGTGCGCCGAAGAGCTGGATGACATCAGCCAGTGGTTAAAGCGGGTGCTAACCACCGCCTGAGTCAGGTCGGCCGCGCAGAAGCTGTGCACAGGCCGCGCACCGGCGCCGACCTGAATCCCCTGGCCTGCAGCTTTTGACCTGCGAGAGCGCACGCCAGTCGCGGGCAAGCGATCCGCGCTGCGTTTATCATGGTGCACCCCGTCGTTCATTTAAAAAAATCATGCGCTACCTGTTTTCATTCATTCTCCTGCTCACCGCTGTTGCTCATGCTCATGCGGCAGGCGATCTGCACTGCACGATCGCCGGTGCGTCCGAAGTGAGCGCCGATGGCCAGCTGAATCCGCTGCAAGGCAAGAAGGACTACTACGAAACGGTTACCGGTGCCGAATTCATCGTACAGCGCGATACCGGCACCATGATGGGCCGCTTCGTCAATAACAGCGGTTACAAGATCACCGTGGTGGATCAGGGCTCGGCGACGGCTTCATACAAGGTGTTAGCCGTGCGCGGCGGCGGTCGGGTGCAAAGCCAGTACTTTGAGGTCAGGCTGCAGGACAAAGGCAATAACAAGCCTTTCGTGCTGGTCGCAGCGGAAGTGCTGCACGGCTTCTGCACGCTGTAAACCGGCTTCCGGCAGGGCCAAATCTGGCCGGGCAGTGCTCACCTGGTTTGTCCTTCAGCGCTCAATAACCTCGCGCGTGCGCGGGTTCCCGTAATGCCTCGTCGCGGGACAAGATGTCACTGCGAAGCACTTCGATGTCCTCGGCAGCAAGCACGGCGATCATGTCGGTGACGAGCTTGATGCGGCAAAGGCGCTGGTGCATATGCGCCGGCTGAGCTGATTACTCGCTTCACCGAACTGATCCGTGGCATGCGCATGGAAGATCCCGCCCATCATCGTATAGGGTAGGTAGAGGCGAAGCCGAAACCCACCATGACTCAAGCATGATCCTCCATCCGCGACTCCGCCTTCGTATCATTCAGCTTCAGATACACCAGCAATGACACGAAAATGCATCCTGTCGCATACCAGTAAAACCCGCTTTCATTGCCCGACTGCTTGAACGCCAGCGCGACCGCATCCACCGAACCGCCAAAAACCGATACAGTCAGCGCATACGGCAGGCCCACGCCCAGCGCGCGCACCGAAGTCGGAAATAACTCGGCCTTCACGATACCGGTGATCGCGGTGTAACCAGACACGATGACCCAGGCTACGCAGATCAGTCCGAATGCGACCCATGCGCTCTTGGTTTGGGACAGCAGTGTCAGCAGCGGGTAAGTACCGAGCACGCCCATCCCACCGAACCACAGCAGCAGCGGCTTGCGTCCGATACGGTCCGACAGCGCGCCATACAGCGGCTGCAATAACAGCGCCACAATCAGATAACCGAGCACCACGGTGCTCACCTGCGTATCGTCGAGACCGACCGACAGCTTCAGAAACTTCTGCATGTAGGTCGTATAGGTGTAGAAAGCACTGGTGCCACCGATCGTGATACCGATCACCAGTAACAGCTCGCGCCAGTGCGCGAATAGCTGACGCCATGAACCGGCAGCCATCCCCCGTGCCTTGGCCTGTTGGTAGTGTCCGGTCTCATGCATCTCACGTCGCATGAACAGCGCATACAGCGACAACAGCGCACCAATCGCGAATGGTATGCGCCAGCCCCAGGCTTTGAGCTCGTCGACTGTCAGAAAAAATTTCTGCAATACCAGCAGCAACAGGATCGCCGCCAGCTGACCACCGATCAGCGTCGTGTACCAGACACCCGAGTAAAAACCGCGCCGCGCCGGCTCAGCCATCTCGGCCAGATAAGTCGCGCTGGCGCCGTATTCACCGCCCTGACTCAGGCCCTGCAACAGGCGCGCGGCGACCAGCAGCGCGGTCGCCCAGGCGCCAATGTCCGCATGCGTCGGGCTGATCGCGATCACCAGGGAACCGAAGCACATCAGCAGCACGGATAGCAGCAGTGACACCCGCCGGCCATGACGGTCGGCGATCCAGCCGAACAGCAATCCGCCGAGCGGGCGCACGATAAAGGCTGCTGCGAAAACCGCGGCGGCCGACAACTGCTGCGCTACCGGATCGGCGGACGGAAAAAAAGCCGGCGCGAAATACAGCGCGAAGGCCGAGTACGCATACACGTCATACCACTCGATCAGGTTGCCGACCGAACCCACCAGAATCGCTTTCACGCGCGAACCCGTGCCCGTGATCGTTGCTGTGTCCTGCCCGGCTGCAGTGGCCGCCATAGGGTCCATGAATCTGCCTGTCGCTAGAGTGTTGGGTTTCATGGCATCATAAACTGCAACCAAGCATCAAAGGCAGCGTGGGCTCATAGCCTGATGCCTAAGCGACAACAATGAAAAACAATCTGACGACCGCCGACGGCGAACCCTCTTTCAGCGTGCTGTTCCTCTGCATGGGCAATATCTGCCGCAGTCCGACTGCGCACGGCGTGTTCCGCGATAAAGTTCGCGCCGCCGGACTGGCCGATATCATTAACGTCGAATCTGCCGGCACGCACAATTATCATCCGGGTGAACCCCCGGACCAGCGCAGCCAGCGTGCTGCAGCCATGCGTGGCTACGATCTTTCGGATCTGCGCGCGCGGCAAATCAGTGATGATGATTTCTCGCGGCACGACCTGCTGCTGGCAATGGACTGGGACAATCTCGCGCTGGCCGAGGAACACTGCCCCGCCTCGCACCGTCGTAAGCTACGGCGGCTGACGGAATTCTGCCGTCAACATCAGGACGCCGTCGTGCCCGATCCCTATTACGGCGGCGATGCCGGTTTCGCCCATGTGCTGGACCTGATCGAAGACGCCTGCGACGGCCTGCTAGAGCACCTGATACAGCGCTTACCTGCGCAAGCCCCGGCAGCGAACGGAGTACACCCATGAGCAAGATCACCAGCCTGTTTCTCGCGATTGCCGCGATCATCGTGCTTGCTGTCGCCGCATCAGTGACCGGACTGGTCACGTTCAACCTGGGCAGCAAGGCCAAAACCGGTAGTTACCAGAACAAGGGCGTGCTCGAAGTTGTCTGCGATGCAGAGATCAGCAAGCCCGGCGAGCGTCTGACGCCGCCGTTCGAGCTCACGCGCTTGTCGTTGCCGGCGATTTTCGACTTCGAAGAAAATACCGGCGCCTATCCCGGTGAGTACACGATCTCGATGAACCGCAAAGGCACGCTGAAGGTCGATGGTGATCGACTGGAAATTTATCGGCCGGCGATGTTCAAGCGACATGGCGTGATCATCATAGGCGAGCATGTAACGCTCGATCGCCGTACCGGCGAGCTGAAGCAGTGGCTCGATCTGGACGGCGGCAAGCGGCTCGACCTGATTGTCGGCAGCTGCAAGCGCACTAACAACGCGCCGTTCTGATCAGGCACCGGATCGAAGCGATTGCCACAAGCCGCGTGCCGCGCCATACACGCGCGGCCAGTCGGAGCGGACGCGATTCCGCAGTCGTTTGGGCAGCGTGCCATCATCCGCGTGCAGGATCACTTCGACGCGATTGAACTTCATGCGCTTCATTGATTGACCGGCACGCACATTCCACTTGTACGCATGCGACAGCGGCACATAGTGCGCCGTGAAGGAGCGACGCGAATAACGCTCGTCCGTCGTCGGCAGGCTGCCATGGATCACCATGGAATTCCATAACAGCAGATCGCCCTGCTTCATGACCGGCGCCAGACAATCGAGCGGGCCGTTGCGCACGAATTCCGCCATGCTGGCCTTGTAGGTCGCTGAGTTCGGATCACCTTCCTCACCCGGCACTGTCATCCGGTGGCTGCGCGGCACGATGAAGAAGCGACCCGCGTCCGGGTGAATATCTTCAGCCGCAACCCACACCCCGATCATCTGTCCGTCATGGCCTGAATCGATGTAATGCCCGTCGCGATGCGCCCAGGTCGTCTGGTTACCGTCAAAATACATGGTGTGAATGCAGCGACCCGGCTCGCCGGTCAATGAGATCAGTGCGCGCTGTATCGTCGGATGCGTCAGGATGTTCAGACCCGCGCGGCGAAAGCCCGGATACTGTTTCACTGATAAATCCTGCAGGTTCATGATCGGATATTTCATGAAGCCGGCCGGGGTGTATTGATGGCGCTCGAACTTGCCCGATGCATGCCTTTCGAAAAAACCGAGGCGGTCATGCAGCGCTTCACGTCGGAACGCATCGATGCCCGACTGACACAGCCGCGCCGGTATCGCATTTCGGATCAGCACATAGCCTTCACTGGCGAACCACGCGCGGAATGCCTGCTGCTGCTCAGGAGGCGGGCACTGATCAACACCGCTCGCACCACGGGGACATGACAGCACTTCAGGACGCGGCAGCACACCGATCGATGGTGGCAACGGTTCAGGTGTCGCGCGATCATGCACGTACACCGGCTTTTCTTTCATCTCCATGGTCAGCCCGGAATCAGTGAACCCGACCCAGTGTAGCCAGTGGTGACTCTCATCGATTGTCAGCGCACAAAGGGCGCCTGTGCCGCAGACGCGATCGCGCAGCGATGCTGTCTGAAGCCATTGCCACTACAATCGGCGAATGACGAGCCCGGACACCTCCAACCAACGCAGCACGCTGTCGATCGCGTTGGCCGGCGCCATATCGCTGGCCGTCGCGATGGGCATAGGACGCTTTGCGTTCACGCCGCTGCTGCCGATGATGCTGGATGACGGCCTGATCGACATCAGTGTTGCCAGCTGGCTGGCCAGCGCGAACTATCTCGGCTACCTGATCGGCGCGCTGCTGTGCACCTTCCAGCCAGCTATCTGGTCGCGCTATGCGTGGCCGCCGCTGTCGGCATCAAGGATGGTGAAAGTTGGTCTGTCACTGACCTCCGTGCTGACGATAACGATGGCGATCGATATCGCCGCCAGCTGGGCATCATTGCGGCTGCTGACTGGTATCACCACCGCCGTGACCTTCGTCTACACCACCACCTGGTGCCTGGGTAATCTGGCGCGACTGAACCGACCGTCGGCCGGCGGGCTCATCTATATCGGCCCCGGCATCGGCATCGCCGGCAGCGGCCTGTTGGCCAGCCTGATGGTGCAACTTGAATGGCATTCGGCGTCGGGCTGGATCGCGTTCGGGGTGCTGGCGATACTGGCGACGCTGGGCGTGTGGACCATCTTCCGCGACGACCGGGGTCTGCAAGCGATGGGTGGTGTGCAGGCAAGCGCGGCGGCATCCGGCGGCACGCTGACTGAAAAGTCTGCGCTGACCGTCGCCTATGGACTGGCCGGCTTTGGCTACATCATCACCGCGACTTTCCTGCCGGTGATGGCGCGCGCCGCGTTGCCGGGCTCGGTATGGCTCGATCTGTTCTGGCCGCTATTGGGCCTCGCGGTGGCTTGCGGCGCTTGGCTCGCCTCGCGCATACCGTCGCAGACGGATCAGCGGGTGTTGCTGCTGGCGTGCTACCTGATACAGGCGCTGGGCGTGGTGATCGTGAACTGGCTGCCGAACCTGGCCGGCTTTGCGCTGGGCAGCGTACTGGTCGGCTTACCGTTTACGGCCATTACCTTCTTCGTGATGCAGCTCGGACGACGACTCCATCCGATGTCAGCGCCCACGATTATCGGTCTCTTGTCAGGCGCGTTTGCGATCGGGCAGATCATCGGCCCGCCGGTGGCAGCGGCGATGCTGGCGCAGGCGCCCGATACCGCGACCGGCTTCGCGTGGGCGATCAATCTGGCGGCCGCAACGCTGCTGATCGGCGCGGGCCTCTACGGCTGGATGTTGAAACGGTTTGCCGCGAATTGAATCATTTCGCCAGCGGCGGCTCGTTGTACAGCACCGTGATGCTGATTCGCCGGTTGCGCGGGTCCGCCGGGTTCTGCGTGTTGAATGGCGCGGTGTCCGCCACACCCTCGATACGGGTGATGCGTCCCTGGCCGATACCGCCGGCTTCCAGCATCCGGCGCGTCGCTTCTGAGCGCTCGATGGAGAGTGACCAGTTGGTGCGGTTGCTGCCGTCCGGGAAAGGCGTGCTGTCGGTATGCCCCTTGACCGCGAGCTTGTTAGGCATGTTCGCGAGTGACTTGGTCACCTCATTGATCAGTTGCTGCGCGCGTTTGTCCATGCTCGCATTGCCGCTGCCGAACATCGAGAAATTCGCCTTGTCGATGATATCGATACGCAGGCCATCCTTTTCCCGGGTGAACTGCACCTGATTCTTCAGATCCGATAACTGCCGGCTCATCGACAGATTCTCGGTGATCTCTTGCTCGAGCTTATCGAGCTTCTCGCGCTCGGCCTGCTCGGCGATCTTCTGCTTCTCTTCTTCGGTCAGGTTCTTGCCGTATTTCGGGTTCGGCTTGTCATCCGGCGAGGTACCGCGGTCTTCGCCCTGACCGCCCTCACTCTTCGGCGTCACGCGCTCGATCAGCGCGTGCTGTTTCGGGTCGGAGGGCATGCTCTCGGGATCAATGATGGAGCGACCGCCGAACATGCCGTTCGAACCGGATGTCTCGCCCATGCCGGAAGCCTTCAGATCGGTGGGCTGGAAATATTCGGCGATACCCGCGCGCTGGTCTTCCGGCGTCGCACCAAGCAGCCACATCAGCAGGAAGAACGCCATCATCGCCGTCATCATGTCGGCCAGCGCAATCTTCCAGGCGCCGCCATGTGCGCCGGCATGCGCGTCCTCCTCGACCTTGCGCCAGATGATCGGGGGTTCCGGCGGCGGCGCGTCTTCAGCCGGCGCGCCTTCGGCGGCCGGTGCGGGCGGTACCGCTTCGTCTTCGGGTTTTTTCTCTTCGTCTGCCATGATCGGAAATCGGGGTCGGTGCGCCGTTCTGAGCCCTTGCAGGCTTGCGGCCGGTGAATCAAGAATCGACCGCAGTCAGCACGGCTGTAGGCTTGTTTGCGGAAATATAAATGAAATAGGGGGTGACGTCGACGCGTGCGACCATCACCATCGAAGAACGATATTCATTTGAAAACACCTGGCGGCGTAATCGTTCACCTCCCATCCGATCGCAGGCTGACGCTGCGTATCACTGCCCGCTCGTCTCACCAACATAGGCAATGCGATAAATCGCGCCCGCATAATCGTCTGACACCAGCAGCGAACCATCCGGCAGGTTCTGAACATCCACCGGACGGCCGAGAAATTCATTGGTCGGCGTCAGCCAGCCATCGGCAAACACCTCAGGCTTACCCGCCGAACCATCGGCCCGGATCGGTGTGAACATCAGCCGCGCACCCACCGGCGTCGAGCGATTCCATGAACCATGCTGCGCAGAGAAGATGCCATTGCGGTAGCGCTCGGGAAACATCGCGCCGCGATAAAAGCTCATGCCCAGATCCGCCGCATGCGGTGTCATTTCTGCCTGCGGGAACACCACATTCGACGGCGGAACAGCGTCCTTGTATTCGCTGGTGCGTACCCGGCCGCCTCCGTACCACGGGAAACCGAAATCCTGACCTTTCTGCGTCAGCCGGTTCAGTTCACCGGGCGGCAGATCGTCGCCCATGCCATCCACCTGATTGTCGGTGAACCAGAGTGTCTTGTCCTTCGGGCTGAAGTCCAGACCGATGGAATTGCGAACGCCGGTGGCGACCACTTCGCGGTTCTTGCCGTCGCGATCTATGCGCACAATACCCATGATGCCGGTCCGCCGGTACAGATCGAGTTTTTCCGTCGGTGGCACGTTGAAGGGCTGACCCAGCGTGATGTACAACTTGTTATCCGGGCCGATGCGACACGCGCGCGCGCTGTGGTTGAAGCTTTCCTCATCGGTCGGTATCAGCTGTCCCTGCGGCACGATCTGACCGATCGCGACATCCCCGCCCTCGTAAAAGAATTCGGCCGCCGGGAATATCAGCACGCGGTTCTGTTCGACCGTAAACAAGAAACCATCCGGCGAGAAGCAGACTCCGTTCGGCACACGGAAATCGATCCCCGGCGCGAACACCTTGACCTCATCGGCCACCCGGGTATGGGTTCGGTCCGTCACGGCCCACACGCGGTGCTTGCGCGTGCCGACGAAGACGATGCCAGTTGACGGGCCAATTGCCATGCCACGCGCATCGGGCACGACCGCATAAAGCGTAATCCTGAAGCCGGCCGGCAGTCTGATCTTCTGCAGATTGCGACGTAAAGCATCAGCGCGCGCGCCGGTCTGCGGCACGGTTTCCAGCGTCATGGGCCCGCCGGTAGAGCGGAATGACTCGAGTTTTTGCAGCGTGCTGTCCGGCTTAGCCTGCGCCAAGGCGGCTGAGGTGCCGGCGCACAGCAGCAGCATGGCGATCGATAGGATCGATATGCGCGAAAGACCCATCTTGCCCTCCTGAATGTGGTGAGGCTCCGTTGTCGCGGGCCGGCGGTACTCAAAGCGTGGCTGTGCGACCAGCAAGACGGCGCAGAGATTCCCTGCTTTGCGCCGCTTCAAGCGGATACCGGTGGACGGCCAAAGGCCGGACTCGAGGGGGCCGGCGGAATAGAGATAGAATCTGGATCATAGTTAACCTGTGGCGCGCCTGAGCCGCCCCACCCCCTGCGCCGGATGCCCAACCCCACCGACAAGGAAACCGTCGTCGCGCCATGGCGCGCACCGCTGCGACTCTGGACCCTCACTGCGCTACTGGGATGCACGGTGATGTGGCTGCTTATGGATATCGCGCTCAATCACAGCCGGGATACCTGGCTCGACCAGGGCCGTGAACGTGTCGCTTCGCTCGCATCCAGCTACCGCAGCCACGTGGAAGATGCGATCGATCAGATTGACCAGATGTCCTGGTTCATTGCCTTCCTGCACAGTCAGGGGATGTCACCGGAGACGCTGCAGCAGTTACTCGAAAAGCTGCCTGTCCGATCCTCCTTTAATCCGCTGTACATTGACGCGACAGGCAAGGTAATCGCTGCGCGCAAGACGCCCTCCCCCGGGCTCACTGTGGAGAATGCGCAATTCTTTCGCCACCACCAGTCAACGACCTCGCTGGATCTGCGTATTAACCCTGTTGAAAAAGGTGTCGGACGCCTGACGGGACGTAAGGTTGTCCGGCTGACGCGCCGGATTAATGACCGACACGGTAATTTTGGTGGTGTCGTATCGATCTCGCTGCTGCCTGAAGACCTGCTGAAATTTGGTGGCGAGATTGAACTGGATGACGGCGACACCCTCGGCCTGCGCTTCATGGACGGCGAATGGCTGGTGAAACGCGTGGTCGGCTCGAAACTGCGGACGGACGAGCAAGTGGACGCCACGCGTATCGTGGTCGGCGACCAGATGTTCTCAGGGACACTCAATGACCGCCCTGCGCTATTGGGCTGGTCGAAGCTGCAGTTCTATCCACTGCAGACCTTCGTCGGCATCGACCGCTCGAATGCGCTGCGCCTGCATGCGGAAACCGAGCAGGCCTACCGCTTCAATCGCTATGCGGGCATGGTGCTGATCATTGCGATCTGTACCTATCTGGGCTGGTTGCAATGGCGACGCAATGTGCGGCAGATGCGCGAACAGCAAGTGCGGAATACCTTCCGCATTGCCGTCGACGGCGCGCGCGAAGAGCTCTACATGGTGTCGGTGCAGACGCCGCGAAACAGGGCGCGCCGCCTGTACCGTATCGAAGACTGCAACGGTCAGGCCGCGCGTATGGCCGGCAGCGAACGCGAGCAGCTGATCGGACGCTCGCTCGATGACATCTTGCTGACCGACGACCGTCAGGACATGACTGCCTTTCTCGGCAGGGCGCTCGAGCAGGATTTCGCTGAAACTGAGATCTGGCTGCAGCGCGGTGACAAACGTCGCTGGTATCACTGCCGTGCAGTGCGCGCTGACCTCGGGCTGGCGGTTACCCTGCGCGATATCACTGATCTGAAAGAGAAAGAGCAACAACTGAAGGACCTCGCACTGACGGATGCGCTGACTCGCCTGCCGAACCGGCGCTGGATGCAGCAGCAGCTGCCGCAGATGATCGAGGAAAGCAATCGCCAGCAATCGCGCTTCGCCGTGCTGTTCATCGATCTCGATAATTTCAAGGTGATCAATGACACACTGGGGCATCAGGCCGGTGACGAATTCCTGCGCAACGTTGCCGACAGGTTGCGTGAATCCGTACGCAAGCAAGACCAGGTGCTGAGGCTGGGTGGGGACGAGTTCATGATCCTGCTGCGCGATGTCGACAATCCCGAGATCGCACTGGAAGTCGGTGCCCACCTGTTACACAAGCTGCGGGCCGCCGATCCGCTGCATGGTGACGCAGGTCTACGCGCGCGTGCATCGATCGGACTGGCCTTCTATCCGGATGACGCCGGCGATGCGGAATCGCTGGTGCAGGCCGCCGACATTGCCATGTATGAATCGAAGCGGGCCGGCAAAGACCGCGTGACACGCTACACCGCTGACATGCACCGCCAGCTGGCTGATCGCGTCGCGCTGGAAACTGCACTCGGCAATGCGGTCGCCGGAGAACAGCTCGCACTCTATCTGCAGCCGCGCGCGATGACCGACAGCGGCAAGCTCGCTGGCTTCGAGGCGCTGCTGCGTTGGCAGCATCCGCAGCTCGGCCTGATCGCGCCGCATCGCTTCATACCGCTGGCAGAGGAGAGCCAGCTGATAGTCGAGATCGGCAACTGGGTTACTGAACGTGCCTGCATGATCATTGCCGACTGGCGCGAGCGCGGGCTCACGGTCTACCCGGTCTCGATCAATGTATCGCCAAAGCAGCTACTGGGCAGTCATTTCCGCCAGCACCTGACACGCTGTCTGGCACAGTACGCGGTCCGGCCCGGCGAACTGGCGCTGGAGCTGACCGAATCCACCATGATCGGTGATGATCTGGCCGTGCAGCAGGAACTCGCCTTACTTGAGGCGATCGGTCTGCGCTTGATGATTGATGACTTTGGTACCGGCTATTCATCGCTGGCACTATTGCACCGGCTGAATGTGGATGTACTGAAAATCGACCAGTCCTTTGTACAGAACCTCGGCCCCGGCAACGATAGCTTCATGTTGTGCCAGGCGATGATACAGCTGGCGCAATCGCTCGGTATTGCGACCGTGGCCGAGGGCGTTGAGACACAACAGCAGCTGAAAATGCTGCGCCTGATGGGCTGCGATGAAATCCAGGGCTTTCTGGCCTCACCGCCGGTGCCGGCAAAGATGGTCGAGAGCTGGCTGCAAGGTGTGCAATTCTTCGATGCATCAGCGCCGGCCGACGCCCTGAAGCAAGCAGCCGATGCGAGCTAAAATAAGCGCTTTCCATCTTCTGCCGACACACGATGAAATATCTGCACACCATGGTTCGGATCAGCGATCTGGAAGCATCACTGAAGTTCTACCGCGATGCGCTCGGTCTCGAAGTCACTCGTCAGAACGATTATCCGTCCGGCCGTTTCTCGCTGATCTATCTCGCTGCGCCCGGCGACTATGAGGCCGAGCTCGAGCTGACCCACAACTGGGATCCGGAAGAGCTGGGCGGCGCGCGTAACTTTGGCCATGTTGCGTATGCGGTCGAGGATATCTATGCCGTCTGCGAGCGGCTGCAGTCACATGGCGTGACGATCCTGCGTCCGCCGCGCGATGGTCGTATGGCCTTCGTGCGTTCGCCCGACAATATTTCTATCGAGCTGCTGCAACGCGGTGGCGCATTGCCGCCGGCCGAGCCCTGGGCCTCCATGCCAAATATCGGTCACTGGTAAGGCGCGGAGTCCGATGACGAAGGGCGGACGCCATTACGTGTATGTGATCGAGCTGGATGCGGACGTCCTCTACGAGCCGAAATTCAGAAAAGCGAATCCCGATTACGTGAGTGGCAAACCCTGCGTGTACGTCGGCATGACAGGGCTCGATCCTGACCTGCGCTTCGATCGTCACAAGGCTGGCATCCAAGCCAACAAGTTTGCACAGGCGTTCGGGCTGCGGCTGCTGCCCGAGCTGTACGAGCAGCACAACCCCATGCCGTACGGCGATGCGAAATACATGGAAGTCGATCTCGCGATACGGCTGCGGGAAGCCGGATTTGGGGTATGGCAGGCTTGAGATGAAAGGTGGGTTTAGCCTCTGGCTCTACCCACCAAGCTCTGCCGGAAAAATGCTTACCGACTCGACGGAAAAGCAAACACCGCACCCTCACGCACACCGGCCGAGGGCCAGCGCTGCGTGATGGCCTTGCGTCGGGTATAAAAGCGCACCGCATCAGGACCATAGGCATGCAGATCGCCGAACAGTGAGCGCTTCCAGCCGCCGAACGAGTGATACGCAACCGGCACCGGCAACGGCACATTCACGCCGACCATACCCACCTGAATATTGTCGGTGAAGTAGCGCGCCGCCTCGCCATCGCGCGTGAAGATGCAGGTGCCATTGCCGTACTCATGCGCATCGATCAGGTCCATGCCCTCCTGCAGCGATGCCACGCGTACGATGCCGAGCACCGGCCCGAAGATCTCTTCCTGATAAATGGTCATGCCCGGCTTCACCTGATCGAACAGGCAGGGGCCGAGGAAGTAGCCGTCTTCATGTCCGACCACCTTTACGCCGCGCCCATCAACCACCAGCATCGCGCCTTCGGCAACACCGGTATCGACATAGGCTTTCACTTTTTCAAAGTGCGCCTTCGTGACCAGCGGCCCCATGTCGCTGGCCGCATCGGTACCCGGACCGACACGCATCTTCGCAATTTCGGCTTTCAGGCCCTCAATCATCTTGTCGGCGGTGTCATCGCCAACCGCCACGATCAGCGGTACCGCCATGCAGCGCTCGCCGCAGGAGCCGTACGCTGCGCCCATCATCGCGTTGACTGCGTTCGGTATGTCTGCATCAGGCATCACGATCGCATGATTCTTCGCGCCACCCAGCGCCTGCACTCGCTTGCCATTCGCGCAGCCGGTAGCGTAGATCGCCTGTGCGATCGGTGTCGAACCGACGAAGGACACGGCCTGCACGCGGGCATCGGCCAGCAAGGCGTCCACCGCTTCCTTGTCACCATTGACCACGTTCAGCACGCCCGGCGGCAAACCGGCCTCCAAAGCAAGTTCGGCGATCAGCAGCGTGGAGGACGGATCACGCTCGGACGGCTTCAGCACGAAGGTATTGCCGCAGGCGATGGCCATGGGCCACATCCACAGCGGCACCATCGCCGGAAAATTAAACGGCGTGATGCCGGCCGTCACACCGATTGGCTGGAACTCGCTCCATGCATCCATGCCGGGCGCGACGTTCTTGCTGTGCTCGCCTTTGAGCAGCTCGGGCACATAGCTCGCGTATTCCACATTCTCAATGCCGCGCTGCAGCTCGCCCATCGCATCAGCGAGTACCTTGCCATGCTCTTCCGTGATCAGCGCACAAATCCTGTCAGCGTTTTGTTCAAGCAGCGATTTCAGCTTGCTCATCACGCTCGCGCGTTTCAGCGGTGGTGTCGCGCGCCACGCGGGATAGGCTTGCTGTGCCGACGCAATGGCTTTCTCCACCGTCGCGGTGTCCGCCAGTTGCAGCGTGCGGATCGCGGCGCCGGTTGCCGGGTTAAAAACGGATTGGGTGCGGGTGCCGCCCGGGGTGGATTGGCCGTGAATCAGATGTCCGATGGTTTGCATTGCAGCTTTTCTTGTTAGTAAATCTCGTTAAAGGTCTCGCCCAGCGCATTGATCAGGCTGTCAATCTCTGCGACCGTCGCAATGAACGGCGGCGCTAATTGTAGGGTGTCGCCGCTGTAGCGTACATAAAACCCTTTTTTCCACATCGCCATCGCGATTTCATACGGACGTCTGGCCGGTTCGCCGGGCACAGCAGCCAGCGTGAAACCGGCAGCGAGCCCGAAGTTGCGGATATCCGTCACATGTTTTGCGCCTTTCAGCGCATGCACCGCGCTCTCGAATACCGGCGCCAGCGCATTGACGCGCTCGATCGCATTATCTCTCTGCAGCAGCTCGAGCGTTGCCATCGCGGCCGCGCAGGCAACCGGATGCGCGGAATACGTATACCCGTGCGGGAACTCCAGCAGATAGTCCGGACCGCCATTCTGCATGAAGGTGTCGTAGATGGCTTTCTTTGCCACCACCGCGCCGAGCGGCTGTACGCCGTTCGTGATCTGCTTCGCGCAGTTCAGGATATCGGGTGTAACGCCGAAGGCCTCGGCGCCGGTCCATGCACCGGAGCGGCCGAAGCCGGTGATCACCTCGTCGAAGATCAGCAGAATGTCATGCCGGTCGCAGATCTCGCGCAACCGCTGCAGATAACCCACCGGCGGAATGATCACACCGGCCGAGCCGGAAAACGGCTCGACGATCACGGCCGCAATATTCGATGCATCATGCAGGCTGATCAGGCGCAGCAGTTCGTCGGCCAGTTCCGCGCCCTGCGCTGGCATGCCGCGCGAGAATGCATTCTTCTCCAGCATCGTGTGTGGCAGGTGGTCGGCTTCAACACCCTGTCCGAACAGTTTACGGTTGCCGACGATGCCGCCAACCGAGATACCGCCGAAGTTCACGCCGTGATAGCCCTTCTCGCGCCCGATGAAGCGCGTCTTCGATGCCTGCCCCTTCATGCGCCAGTACGCGCGCGCCATCTTCAGCGCGGTATCGGCTGACTCGGAACCGGAGCCGGTGAAGAACACATAGTCCAGACCGGCGGGAAGGAAGTCCTTCATCCGGTTAACCAGCGCGAATGACAGCGGATGACCGAACTGGAACGCGGGCGAGTAATCAAGCTTGGCCATCTGCCTGCTGACCGCGTCAATCAGTTCCGGCCGCCGGTGACCGAGCCCGGTGCACCACAAGCCCGACATACCGTCAAAGATCCTGCGGCCGTCGGCATCGGTGTAGTACGCACCCTCCGCCTCGACGATCAGTCGCGGGTTGGCCTTGAATTCGCGGTTGCCGGTATAAGGCATCCAGTGCGATTCGAGCCAGTCCGCGTCAGTGCGAACCGCTGCATCAGTCAGAGGCTTGGGGGCTGGCATGTTCATGCACATCGTTCCTGGGTGAGATCTCGCCGGCGATCCGGACGGGACCGGATTGCAGCCTCAATTATCCATGTTTGGCTACCGACCCAGTGCTCAGGAAAATCAGCTTTTCTGAATACCCGGCCGTTAACGACGCTGCGGCCAATGAAACGCGGCCAGTGAACGTCCCGACAAGGGAACCGGGAACATAATTTATGTACTCACAGAAAGTTTTGACATCCTGATTTTTTGTGAGTACATTAAATATGTTCGAATTTAGCTTCGACCCAGCGAAAAGCGAACGAAATCAGCTCGAACGCGGGCTTTCATTCGAACGAATTACTGAGTTCAGCTGGTCAACAGCGGTGATCAGGGCAGACGATCGTAGAAATTACGGCGAACCACGGTTCCGCGCCATCGGTTTTATCGGCACTCGTTTGCATGTCGCCATCTACACGCCCCGCTACCCAAGAATTCACTTGATCAGCCTTCGAAAGGCAAACCAACGAGAGATGAGGACCTATGAGAAAGAAACCGAATCCGGAATTGATTGACGACGAAAATCCGGAGTGGACTGAAGAAGACTTCAAGCGAGCACGGCCGGCAAGCGAAGTGCTTCGTGAGCAATTCGGAGACGAAATCGCGAATGAATTACTGAAGCCACGTGGCCGGCCGCCGCTGGACAACCCGAAAGAGCGAATCAATATCCGGCTCTCGCATGAAGTGGTACACCACTTCAAGGAGAGCGGGCCGGGCTGGCAGTCCCGAATCGATTCGGTCTTGGTGGATTTTGTGAAACGCGAGATCAGGCGGCAGAAGCGGCAGTGACGGGGTCGATCACACCCTCACATCCACCGTCCCGCCGGTAATCATCGAGTGACGATCGTCATGGTCACGCGTCACGCGCGAAGGCAGCGCGTACAGCTCATGCACCGTCCTCTGCGGCGTGACCGGCTCCCTCGATGACGGGGCGGCCGTTTCGCGCGCCGGCTGGTTCGCAACCACCGCCGGCCTGGCCGTGACCGCGCTGCGCCCCTCCACCTGACGCCGCTCGACCGCAGCGGCCTTCGACCGGTCTTCCGAACGCTCACGCATCGCCTCGCGCAGCGCAGGCGCAGCAGTATTCTTCCGGTACGTGGTGAGTCCGGGATCGCGGCGCTGGTACTGGTCGGACGAGGTGCCTATATAGGGCATCGAAGTACTCCTTGGATGCAGTGATTATCGGTCAAACTTTCTTTCCGTAACAGCGGTAATTATTGTTCGGGATAGACGGGATGTTCTTTCCGCTGCCTTATAATCAAGACACCAGTTGCCATTATCAATCCTGCATCATTATTCCGGAGGATGACATGCACATCCTTTCGCTTTCCGATATCAAGCTGCTCATCGATCTGTTCGAGGCCAACGGCGTGGTGGCCGATGCGGGCGGGCGCGAGCATCAGATTTCGAGCCTGATCAAGATGGGTTACCTGCGCCCGCTAAGCGGCGTGTATGTGCTGACCGAGCTGGGCGAGAAAACAGCACGCTCGCTCGCAATGCGCAAGTTCGTGCCGAGCATGATGCTGCCAGCCTCGGAGCCTGCTGCCGGCGGATCAGCCGAGATACCAGCTGCGATCGCAGCCGAGGCCAGCGCCAACGCTGAACCGGAGACGACTGCCGAGGAATCGCCAGCGTCGCCGACGCTGGAAGAGGCCTGAGCGCGTCGGCTGTCAGCCTGCTACTGACGCGCCAACGCAGTCTAGCGCCGGCGATACGTCAGGTGATACAGCAGTGGCAGTACCAGCAGGGTCAGCACGGTGGATGACAAGATGCCGCCGATCACCACCGTTGCCAGCGGTCGCTGCACTTCGGCGCCAGTACCAGTCGCAATCGCCATCGGTAGAAAGCCCAGCGAGGCCACCAGCGCCGTCATCAACACCGGCCGCAGCCGCGTCAGCGTGCCTTCGCGCACCGCATCATCCAGACGGTGACCCTGTTCGACCAGGCTGCGGATAAAACTGATCAGCACCAGGCCGTTCAATACAGCCACGCCAGACAATGCAATAAATCCCACCGCCGCCGAGATCGACAGCGGTATGCCACGTAACCACAGTGCCAGCACGCCGCCGGTCAGTGCGAATGGAATGCCGGTGAACACCAGCAAGCCATCCTTCAAATTACCGAACATCGCGTAAAGCAGAACGAACACCAGAAACAGCGCTGCCGGTACCACCACCTGCAGCCGCTTCGCTGCAGATTGCAGATTCTCGAAGGTGCCACCCCAGCTCATCCAGTAACCGGTCGGCAGCTGAAGGTCGGCCAGTGAACGCTCGGCGTCAGCCGCGAAAGAGCCCACATCGCGACTGCGCACGTTCGCCGTCACGACGACACGACGCTTGCCGTTTTCACGGCTGATCTGGTTTGGCCCCGGCGCTAGCTGCAAATCGGCGACTTCAGATAACTGGATGAAGCCAGCGCGTCCGTTCGAACCATTCGCCGGCAAATGAATCGGCAGCCGACGCATCGCATCGATATCGGCCCGCAGGGTTTCGGGCAGGCGGACGACGATGTCGAAGCGACGATCGCCTTCAAACAGCGTGCCGCTGCGGCTGCCACCGATCGCCGCCGCAATCACGTCCTGGATATCCGTCACATTCAGTCCGTAGCGTGCCGCCCTCTGCCGGTCGATCACGACAGACAGCATCGGCAGACCGGTGGTCTGCTCGACCTTCACCTCGGACGCGCCGTCAACCCGCTCAATTCTGGCGGCGATCTCTTCGCCGAGCGCGTGCAAGCGGTCCATGTCGTCGCCGAAGACCTTCACCGCAATATCGCTGCGTACACCGGAAATCAGCTCGTTAAAGCGAAGCTGGATAGGCTGGGAAAAATCATAGTTATTCCCGGGGATCTTCCACACCGTATCGCTGATTGCCTGTAACAACTCTTCACGCGTCTTGCGCGGCTCGGGCCACTGCTCAACAGGCTTCAGCATGATGTAGCCATCGGAAAGGCTAGGCGGCATCGGATCAGTCGCGATTTCGGCGGTACCAATGCGCGTGAACACGCGCTCGATTTCGGGGAACTTCTCCGTCAGCGTCAGCTCGATCTGCTTCTGCATCTCGACCGCCTGTGTGAGACTCACGCCGGGTGCGCGTATGGTCTGCACGGCCAGATCGCCTTCGTTCAGGTTGGGATTGAACTCGCTGCCGAGACGCGTCAGCAGCAAGCCGCATAATACGACCAGCACAGCGGCCACCGTCAGCACCAGCGACTTCTGCTGCCACACCTTCTCATACAGCGGGAGGTAGTAATGCTTCGCTGTGCGCATCAGCGCATTTTCTTTTTCTTCCACGCGCCCGGTGACGAATAAGGCAACCGCCGCCGGTACAAAAGTCACCGACAGTATCATCGCGCCCAACAGTGCAGCGACCACGGTGAAAGCCATCGGATGGAACATCTTGCCTTCCACGCCTGACAGCGCAAAGATCGGCAGATACACCACCATGATGATGAACTGCCCGAACAGCAGCGGCCGGCGGGATTCGCGCGCTGCTTCGAAGACTTCATCGAAACGCTCGTCGCGCGTCAGCATCCTGCCTCTCTGATGCTGCGCCTGCGCGAGCCGGCGTATGCAGTTCTCGACGATCACCACTGCACCGTCGACAATGATGCCAAAATCGAGTGCACCCAGACTCATCAGGTTCGCGCTGACCTTGTACTGCACCATGCCGGTCAGCGTGAACAGCATCGCCAGCGGGATCACGGCCGCAGTGATGATCGCTGCGCGCAGATTACCGAGGAAGAAGAACAGCACTGCAATCACCAGCACCGCACCTTCGAGCAGGTTCTTCTGTACTGTCGCGATGGCTTTATCGACCAGGATGGTGCGATCGTAGACGGTGACTGCGTGCACACCCTTGGGCAGGTTACGGTTAATCTCCCGCATCTTGCGGTCTACCGCCTGCGATACATTGCGGCTGTTCTGTCCGATCAGCATGAATACCGTACCCAGCACCGTCTCGCGGCCATTCAGCGTGACTGCGCCGGTACGCAGCTCGCGGCCGATTCCGACCTCAGCGACATCGCGCACACGCACCGGTACACCGGCAGCATTCTTCACAATCACGTCGCGGATGTCATCGACGGTCTTCAACTGCCCGGGTATGCGCACCAGATACTGCTCGCCGCGCTTTTCGATGTAACCGGCGCCGGCATTCTGATTATTCCGGTCAATCGCACTGACCAGCTCGGCCATCGACACGCCGACCGAAGCAAGTCGCTCCGGATGCGGCGCGACCTGATACTCCTTCACATAGCCACCGATCGAATTAATGTCGGTCACGCCCGGCACATTACGTAGCTGCGGCTTGATGACCCAATCCTGAATCTCGCGCAGATCAGTATCGGTATAGGGCATGCCGTCCGGCCGCTTCGCTTCCTTGTCAGCCTCGACGGTCCACAGATAGATTTCGCCGAGGCCGGTCGCGATCGGTCCGAGCGATGGCGTCAGACCGGCCGGCAGCCGCTCGCGCGACTGGGCGATGCGCTCACCCACCAGCTGACGCGCGAAGAAAATATCAGTGCTTTCATCAAAGATCACCGTGACCTGCGACAGGCCATAGCGCGACAGCGAGCGCGTCTGCTGCAGCCCGGGCAGGCCGGCCATCACCGTTTCAACCGGGAAGGTAATACGCTGCTCGGTTTCCAGCGGCGAGTAACCGGGCGCGTAAGTATTGATCTGTACCTGCACATTGGTAATGTCAGGCACGGCATCAATCGGCAGACGCAGATAGCTGTAAATGCCGACCGCAGCCAGCATGAAAGCTGCGAACATGACCAGCACGCGCTGCGCTATCGAGAACCGGATCAGCTTTTCAAACATGGCGTGCCCCGGTCACTGCCCTTCTTCCGAAGCCTGCTTCGCCAGCTCGGACTTGATCACATAGCTGTTCTTTGCCGCATACCGGGTTCCCGCCGACAGACCCTGCGCGATCTCGGCATGCACGCCGTCAGTGCGGCCGGTCGTGACCGGATGCGCGACGAAGCCCTTGCTGTCTCGCACGAAAATCACCTGCTGCGTACCGAGCGATTGCAACGCGTCAGTCTTCACTGCGACCGGCACCTCAACATCCGTCGCCTTCACGACCACATTTACGAACAGACCCGGGCGCCAGGTACGTTTAGGATTCGTGACGACGATGCGTGCTCTGGCCATCCGTGTTTGTTCGCCGACCAGTGCGCCGATGAAGGCAACCGTTCCCGTGGTCTGCGCATCGAATGCAGCAGCACGCACGGTCACCTGATCGCCCACGGTCAGCAGGGGCAGGTCTTTCGCCGGTAGCTGAACCTCAACCCACACCGTACTGAGATCGGCGATGGTAAAGATGGCCGTGTCTTCCTTCACGGCCTCACCGATCGACAGATTGCGCTCGACCACCAGTCCGTCATAGGGCGCCACCAGCTCGAAGCGATTCAGCGCCTTGCCGCCGCCGGATACGCCAACGGCGCGCAACTTCTGCAATGCATTATCACTCTCGATCTGTGCTTCTTCCACGGCGTGCTGCGCATCGAGATAATCCCGTTCGGCACTGATCTTCTGCTCCCACAGACGCTTCTCGCGCTCGTACACGCGGCTCATATGCTCCAGCCGGCGTTCCGCAGTCTGTAACGCGCTGCGCTGCTCCGAGATCAGCTGACTGGAAAATATCGCCAGCAACTGACCTTTCTTCACCGGCTGACCGGTGGCCACCAGTACCTGCTCCGCAATGCCTGCCACGCGCGGCACGACATGCACGGTGCGGTCGTCATTCATCTGTACTTCGCCCGGAAACTGCACCACCGACATGATGCGCGCCGGGCCGGCGGCTTCGACCGAAATACCGGCCGCCTTCGCCTGGGCATCATCAATCTCGACGCGACTCGCCATCACGGCAGCCGCGGTGGGCTGCGCCGAGGCCGCAGGCTTTTTATCGTCATCGTCGCCAGTAGCAGAGGTCTGCTTGCGGTCCATGACCAAAATCAGCGCGCCGAGAATGACGCCGATGATGACGACCGCAACGATCGCCACCAGTGACGACTGTCCGCGCTGGTGACGATGAGCCGGATGACGATGAGGTGGTTGAAGATTAAGGTGAAGAGGCATCTGGTTTTCCTGCGTTTATCTGACGTCCGGTACGGCGCCGATCAGGCTTTCAAGCTCGGCATACGCACGATGAACATTCGCAAGCACGCCCAGGTATTGCGATCTGGCGGCGATCAGCGTGCGCTGCGCATCGAGCACTTCAAGGAAACTGAATTTGCCGTTCTCGAAACCGATCGTTGCTGCCTCGAACGCGCTGCGCGCACCGGGCAGCACCTCCGTGCGCAATAACTCGGCTTCTTGCCGACGCGCGCTCACATTTTCAAATGCCTGCCGCGCAGCGCTCGACAGCGATACACGCACCGACTGCAGCTCTGCACCCGCCTTTTCCTCGCGCTGCAGCGCTTCCTGCAGGTTGCCCTGATTACGGTTGAACACCGGCAGCGGCACCTTCAGCGCCACCAGCGCCTGATCGCCCTGTACCTCGAGGCTGCGCTTCATGCCCAGACTGACAGTGAAGTCCGGCACGGCGCGGCTCTGCTCCAGCGCGACCAGCGACTTGCGCCGCTCAAGCTCGCGCTGCGCGCGCAACAACTGCGGTGAGCCGGCGAGCCGCTGAGCGACAGCGTCCTCGCTGGGCAGCGACGGCAGTTGCTCAACATCGCCGCTGGCCTCGGTGAACGCCGGTATCGCATTGCCCCACAAGCTCGTCAGACGACGGCGCGCGTTACGCAGATCGCTGTCGGCCTGCGTCAGTGCCACGCGCGCGCCGGCTTCGGCCACGCGCGCGCGGGTTTCCTCGACTGGCGATATCTTGCCTGCGGCGACGCGCTTGGCCGCGATATCCGTCGCACGCTGCGCAATCTTCACACTGTCACCGGCGGTATTGCGCAGCTCCTGCGCCGCGAGCACGTCGAAGAAGGCTGAAATCACTGCGCTTCGCAAGCGCAGCGCGACGCTGCTCAAATCGGCCTGCGCGACCTCGCGGCCCAGTCCTGCGGCGCGCATGCGTGCTTCGCGCTTGCCGCCGGTTTCGATGGGCAAGCCGAGCTCGACAGACGAGGTACGTGACGCCTTGCTCGCATCATCCGCCTGATAGCTCAGCTCGGGATTGGGTCGCAGCGATCCCTGCAATAGCTGGGCCTCGGTCGCGCCGACCTCGCGGCGCGCGGCGGTCAGTGCCGGGTTGTGATCGAGCGCGAGGGCTATCGCCTGCTCCAGCGTCAGCGACATCGCAGGCTCGATCACCGCCTGCTCGTCGGCATTCGCATGCGCGTGCGCGGCCAGCAGCACGCCCAGTGCGAGCACCCGCCACAACCTCAGTCCGCGAAAGCTGTTGAATGACATCTGTCTCTCCGTGCGTTTTCATCTGAATCCGCACCCTTGGTCTAATCCCGCGAGTCTAGCAGCCCGGGATTTCTGCCCCATGAATTCCCGACCTCGCCGGACGGGCAGTTCATTTGCCTGACCGGTTTGCACGCAACAAATGTTCGCGAAACACGGCTGCGATCGGCGACAAGCGCTTGCCTTTCGGATGCACCACGTGCCATTGCGAATGCAGCGGGAAACCCGCCACATTCAATATCGCGACCTCATCCTCGTGCTGACCATCTGCCAGCGCATGGCGTGACAGCACCGCGACGCCCAGCCCGCCGGCGACCGCCTGCCGGATTGCCTCATTACTGCCGAGCTCCATGCGCAGTCGCGGGCGGAAACGCTGCTCGCCAAACAGCTGCTCGGTCGCCATCCGGGTGCCGGATCCGCGCTCACGCAAGATGAAGCGCTCGTCTGCCAGCTGCTCCAGTGTGAGCTTGCGGCGCTTCGCGAACGGGTGCGTGGCCGGCGCCACCAGCAGCAGCGGATTCGGCATGAAGACATTATCTTGTAGATCGATATCAGGCGGCGGCATCGACATGATGTACAGATCATCGAGGTTCTCCCGCAAGCGCGCAACGACGCCGTCGCGGTTCAGCACCTCGAGCGAGATGCCAATCTCGGGATGCAGTGCGCAGAAGTCACCGAGCAGTCGCGGCATGAAGTACTGCGCGGTATTCACCAGCGACACCCGCAAGCGGCCGCGCGTGAGTCCGCGCATCGCATCCAGCTTCTGGCGCAGCGTCTCCCATTCGCCGGCGATCGCGCGCGCGGTATCGGCCAGCTCGCGACCTGCTTCGGTCAGGTGCACGCGCTTGCCGATCACCTCATAGACCGGCATACCGATTGCCTGCGCAATCTCCTTCAGCTGCATCGACGCGGTCGGTTGCGTCACGTGCATTGCACGCGCTGCCGCGCTGACACTGCCGGTTTCAGCCAGCGCGACAAACAGGCGCAACTGCCTTGAGGTGAGGTTCATAGGTTTTTATCTATGATTAATGAATATAAAATCGATTTTACTAGATGACTGATACTCCTTACCATGGCGCACATTCAAGGAGCCTCCATGCAAAACCTGCTCGACCCCGCCATTCTTTTCTTCGCTTTCGGCCTGTTCGCCGGCCTGATCCGCTCCAACCTCGAGATTCCGCCGCAGATCGCGAAATTCCTTTCGTTGTATTTGCTGATGGCACTGGGTCTGAAGGGAGGCTTCGCGCTGGCTGAGTCCGGCCTGACGGCCTCGGTCGCCACCAGCCTGCTGGCGGCGATGCTGATGGCCTTCATCGTTCCGGTGCTCGGCTACGCATTGCTGAAAGACCGTGTGCCGCGCTTCGATGCGGCCGCGGTCGCCGCATCCTATGGCTCGGTCAGCGCGGTCACCTTCGTGACCGCCATACAGTATGTTGAATCGCAGCTGATCGCCGTCGGGGGCCACATGGCGGTCGCGATGGTGCTGATGGAGTCGCCCGCAATCATCGTCGCGGTCGTGCTGGCAAACCTGCTGCGCAGCCAGCAGGCCGGCGGCACTCAGCAGGTCCGAGTGACGCCGCAAGGCACGCTGCTGGCTGCCGGCAGCACGCCAGTCACCTCGGTGAAGGGCATTCTGCATGAGTCGCTGACCAACGGCACCCACCTGCTGCTGATCGCGTCGCTGGCAATCGGCTTCCTCAGTGGCGACGCCGGCAAAACCGTGATGAAGACCTTCTCGTCTGATCTGTTCAAGGGCATGCTCGCGTTCTTCCTGCTCGACATGGGCCTGACCGTCGCGCGCAACCTGCGCGAGATCAAAGGCAAGGCGCCGGTGCTGGTGGCCTACGCGCTGCTGTCGCCGTTTGTGCATGCGGGTATCGCGCTGCTGGTGGCGCTGGGGTTCAGCCTGCCACTGGGCGACACCGCCTTGCTGATGGTGCTGGCGGCGAGTGCCTCCTATATCGTGGTGCCGGCGGCGCTGCGCTATGCGATTCCGGAGGCGAACCCGGCGGTTTACCTCGCGCTGCCAATCGGCATCACCTTCCCGGTGAATATCCTGCTCGGCATTCCGGTCTATACCTGGGCGGCGACGGTAGCATTTCGATAAGTCCGGCCAAATTGTTACCGATCGTTTCCCTGCTTATCGGCGCGTCGCTGTGGACTTATAAAGCCAACATGGATCACAGCCAAGGAGTGTCGATGACCCCGCAAGAACAGAAACAGCTGGAAGATTTCCTCATACAACTCACGCATGTGGGCTATGTAAGCCGGGATCCGCAGGCGGCCGAAGCGATTGCAGCGGCCTTCTCGCGCCAGCCGGATGCACCTTATCTGACGGTGCAACACTGTCTGTTGCTGAGCGAAGCACTGGCGGAGGCGCAAGTACGCATCGCGGCTCTGGAAAAATCTCAGGCACCGGCAGCGACGCACGATGAAGGATCCGTCGCCGGACGCGCGCACGGTTGGCTGGCCAATGCCGCGTTCCGTCTGAGCGGCTGGCCACGTCATGCGAATGGCTTCGCCAATCTGAACTGAACCGCAACGCGCCCGACATCAGCTGCGCATGCAGTTACACGAACAGTGATGTCGTCAGCTGAAGCAGCAGCCCACGCTGCCGAGTACACCGAAGTCCGCATCGATGCGATCGCCAGGTTTCACCGTCAGCGGCACCCGGCAGGTGCCGGTGGTGACCACCTGCTCCGCCTCGCAGGCGATACCGAGCGAAGATAATTCATTCACCAGCCAGGTCAGCGCAACGCGCGGATCACCGAGCACATTGCGTCCGTAGCCCGGTTCCACCGGCTGGTCATTCAACCGCACGCTGACAGGCTCATTCACATAATCAAAATTACGCCACGCATCGGCACGCGGCCCGAGCACGAACAGATTGGCGCACGCATTGTCAGCAATCAGCTGTGGCGCGCCGGCGGATACAAAATCTTCATACCGCGAATCCGGCACCTCGATCGACGGATGCACGCAAGCCACCGCATCCAGTACTTCGGCGACTGCGTAGTCATGATCGCGCGGCGAAAGCGTGCGCGCGAAACGAAACGCAAACTCGATCTCGGCAACCTGCATCAAGTTATCTTGCAAGCTGACTTCCGCGCCCGCCTGCAATACACGATCCGCATACAGTCGGCCCGCCAGCGGACCGTCGACCCCAATATGCGCCTGACCAGCCGCGCTGGTCGCTGCAATTTTCCAGCCAAAACAGGCAGCTGACTGCATCGCGGTCAGCGCCTGCTGCACGGCATAGCCGGCCCGTCGGTCCGGCGGTCGCATTTCCAATGGCAAGCCGTCACAGCGCCGCCGCTGCTGCCACAAGTTCAGCAGCACTTCCGCAGCACGATGCGTCACTGGGCTAGCGCTCATTCACGTTCCTTGCGCCGGCATAGCCGACTGCGCAACGAGCCGGCGACGAATGATCAGCAGTGCGATCAGGCTGACGCTGGCCATCACCGACAGGTAGTAACCGACAAACTGCAAGCCGAATGCCGTCGCCAGCGAAGTAGCCACCGAGGGGGCGAATGCTGCGCCGAGAATGCCGGCCAGATTGAACGCCAGCGATGCGCCGGTATAGCGCACTTCCGGCGGGAACAGGCTGGACATCAGCGCGCCGAGCGGACCGAAGCTCGCCCCCATCAGTGCCATACCTGCCGACAGCGTGATCACGGTCGATATGCTGCCAGCCTGCAGCAAGGGACCGAGTACCAGTCCCAGCAGCATGACACCTGCGGTACCCGCCATCAGACCCGAGGTCAGTCCGCGCCGGTCCGACAGCAACGCCGATAGCGGAATGAACAATGCGAAGAAAGCGGCCGAGATCAGTTGCAGCAACAGGAATTCATGACGCGCGTAACCCAGCGAGCGCGTGGCCCAGCTCAGCATGAATACCGTCAGCAAATAAAACAGTACGAACTGCGCCATACCCGCCAGTGCACCCAGCGCGAGCGCGCGTGGATGCCGTGTGATCACAGCCAGCATCGGCACCTTCACTCTTTCCTGCCGCTCCAGCACCGTGCGGAATTCCGGCGTCTCGCTGATGTTCAGGCGCACATACAAACCGACAAGTACCAAAAGCGCGCTGGAGACAAACGGAATACGCCAGCCCCAGTCGAGGAATTCTGCCTCAGGCAATTGCGTGGTCAGCAGCAGGAAGGCCGCGCCGGACAGGAAGAAACCGATCGGGCCACCCAGCTGCGGGTACATGCCGAACCACGCGCGCTTCTCTGGTGGCGCGTTCTCGATCGCCAGCAGTACCGCACCGCCCCATTCCCCTCCCAGACCCAGCCCCTGCCCGAAGCGCAGCAGTGCCAGCAATAGCGGCGCCGCGATACCGATGGACGCATAGCTTGGGAGCAGGCCGATCAGTACCGTCGACACGCCCATGGTCAGCAGTGAAGCAACCAGCGTTGCCTTACGCCCGATGCGGTCGCCGAAATGTCCGAACAATGCCGAACCCACCGGGCGCGCAATAAAAGCCAGTCCGAAGGTTGCGAGCGATTGCAGTGTCGCCATCGTGGGATCCGATGACGCGAAGAACAGCTTGGGAAACACCAGCACGGCGGCGGTGCCGAAGATATAGAAATCGAAATATTCGATGGTGGTGCCGATCAGGCTGGCGAACAGGATGCGGCGCATCGGCTGGCGATCAGGATCGCGCATATTGGTCTCTCATTGCGTTTTATTTTATGTGCACGCATCACTGCTATGATGCACGATCGACTGCCGATCATGCCAGCGGGGTTCAGTGCCGTCAAATGAAAGGCCTCAGGCATTCAGACTAAAAATAATCATGGAGACTTCGATGGCCCTGTTCCCCGGATTCACTCTGAAACGTATCCGTACTTCCGGCGCCACCATCAAGGTCATCACGAAGGGACAGGGCGAGCCAGTACTGCTGCTGCACGGTTACCCACAGACGATGGCGTGCTGGCATCAAATCGCACCTGAGCTCGCGAAGCACTACTCCGTGGTGTGCGCTGACCTGCGTGGCTATGGCGGCTCGTCAAAACCGAAGGGACTGGCCGACCACTCGAATTACTCGAAGCGCGCGATGGCGCTGGACATGGTCGAGGTGATGGAAAAGCTCGGCCATACGCGCTTTCATCTGGTCGGCCATGATCGTGGCGGTCGCGTCGCGCACCGGCTCGCGAAAGACCATGGCGAACGTGTGCAAACCGTGACCGTGCTGGATATCTCGCCAACGCTGAAGATGTTCGAGAGCACCGACATTCGTTTTGCGACGGCCTACTATCACTGGTTCCAGATGCTGCAACCGGCGCCACTGCCGGAGAAGATGTTGCAGGGTGTCGTGCCGTTCAACCTGATCGGCATGATCGGTCGTTCAGAACCGGACCTGTCCGCATTTTCAAAAGCGGCGCTGGCGGAATATGTGAAAGCGTTCAAGGATCCGAAAGCGATTCATGCAAGCTGCGAAGATTACCGCGCGGCCGGCACCATCGATCTCGAACATGACCGCAAGGATCGTCGCCGCAAGCTGAAAATGCCGTTGTTAACCCTGTGGGGGCGGCGCGGTGTGATTCATCGGCTGTTCGACTGCATCAATGACTGGCGCGAAGTAGCCGTTGATGTGCGCGGCAAGGCACTCGATTGCGGACATTTCATCCCCGACGAAAAGCCAGCCGAAGCGCTGAAAGAAATTCGCCGCTTCATCAGCCGCTATCCGCTAGCGAAGTAAACGATGAGCCCCACATTGCTGACCACCCTGATCGTCTGCATGGCCAATTGCGGCGCACCGACCACGACCGCCGACGAGGCCGGCGCAGCGGCTGCCGCCTACCTGCAGGCCTGCCACGAAATGCATGTATTAAAGGCGCGCCGCTGTCCCGGCGTGGAAGTGCCGGTGCTGCTGCAATGCGCGAATGATATCGAACGTGAATTACCGCAGAAATTTCGCGCCGACTTCCGCAATGGCCAGCGTGTACTCGCGCAAAAATTTGCCGCTGACGTACCGGCGATCACGGAAAACCGGTTCGCTGCGGCGCTGGCAGCTAATACGGGCGATACGATCCTGGCCTGTCAGTCTGTCGCGGCCGAGAACGCACATCGCCGGCTGCAATTAATGCTGCAGCTGAAAAGTTTCGGCAAAGGCCGCTGATCCGGCCCTGCTGAGTACCAACCTCACCCACCGCAAATGCGACCATGACCACTCAGTCCCGCCCCTTTTACCGCTCGCTGTATGTCCAGGTGATCGCCGCTGTATTGATCGGCGTACTGCTAGGCCACTATGCACCCGAGTCCGCCGTCAAACTGAAGCCGCTCGGCGACGGCTTCATCCGGCTGGTGAAGATGATGCTCGCGCCGATCATCTTCTGCACCGTCGTCATCGGCATTGCCGGCATGGAGGACCTGAAGAAGGTCGGCCGGACCGGCGGGCTGGCGCTGCTCTATTTTGAGGTGGTCAGCACAGTCGCGCTAATCGTCGGCCTGCTGGTGGTGAACCTGCTGCAGCCGGGCGCCGGCATGCATGTCGATCCGACCGCGCTGGACACGCAGGCGATCGCCAGTTACACCGCGTCGGGCAAGTCCATGAGTGCGCTGGATTTCGTGATGAACGTGATCCCGACCACCGTCGTCGATGCATTCGCCAAAGGCGAGATCCTGCAGGTGCTGCTGTTTGCGCTGCTGTTCGGCTTCGCGCTGCATCACATGGGTGGGCGACAGACGCGGTTGTACGAGCTGATCGAGCAGTGTTCATCAGCGCTGTTCGGCGTGATCGCGATCATCATGAAGATTGCACCGATCGGCGCTCTGGGTGCGATGGCCTTCACCGTCGGTAAATACGGTCTGGGCTCGCTGGTTTCGCTCGGCAAGCTGATGGGCAGCTTCTACCTGACCTGCCTGCTGTTCGTCAGTATCGTACTCGGGCTGATCGCGCGCCTGCATGGCTTCAGTCTGTGGAAATTCGTCGCCTATATTCGTGAAGAGCTGCTGATTGTGCTCGGCACGTCGTCGTCGGAGTCGGCGCTGCCGCGCATCATGCAAAAGCTCGAGCGGCTGGGTGCGGAGAAATCCGTGGTCGGGCTGGTGATACCCACTGGCTACTCGTTCAATCTCGATGGCACCTCGATCTATCTGACGATGGCGGCGGTGTTTATCGCGCAGGCCACCGATACACCGCTATCGATATGGCAGCAGCTTGCGCTGCTTGCCGTACTGCTGCTGACATCCAAAGGCGCGGCGGGAATCACCGGCAGCGGCTTCATCGTGCTGGCAGCCACACTGGGGTCGGTGGAGACGATACCGATCGCGGGCCTTGCGCTGATTCTCGGGATCGACCGTTTCATGTCCGAGGCGCGCGCACTGACCAATCTGGTCGGCAACGGTGTGGCGACTCTGGTGGTCGCGCGCTGGGTCGGCGGGCTGGATCGCGCACAGCTCGACAGCGAGCTCGCAGCAGGCCCGGCTCAGACCGCTAGCCCGCTGTCAGCGAAGCCACCGTCGTCCCCGACGCAGCTTAGCTAGCCGCGCAGGGTACAATCCGCGCCTATCCCACGACGGACGTTTTTACCGACGTCCCCAACGGCTGCGCCATGGCCCTGAAATCTGTTATCTACAAAGCGAACCTGCAGATCGCCGACATGGATCGTCATTACTATGCCGACCATGCGCTGAATCTTGCGTGTCATCCCTCCGAAACCCTGCAGCGGATGATGGTACGTGTACTGGTGTTCGCGCTGAACGCGCATGAGCGGCTCGAGTTCGGCAAGGGCATTTCGGATGTCGAGGAGCCGGATCTCTGGCAGAAGGATTTGACCGGCGCGATCGAGCACTGGATTGAAGTCGGGCAGCCGGAAGAACGACGCATCCTGAAGGCCTGTGGCCGCGCAGCACAAGTACATGTGTATGCGTTCGGCAGCAGCGCAGAAATCTGGTGGAAGCAGACCGGCGCCAAGCTCGCGCGGACGAAAAACCTGCTTGTCTGGCGCATCGCGGCCGACAGCGCAGAGCAGCTCGAACGGCTGTGCGCGCGCACCATGCAATTACAGGTCACCTTACAGGATGGTGAAATCTGGATGCGTAATGATGACGATGCAGTCCAGATTACGCTGCAACAGCTCGCACCATCCACGTAAGGAAAAAATGCCCCGGTCGGGGCATTGTCAGGTCTAGACGAGTATCGCCCGCCTAGATCACGCCGGCAGCGACCTTGCCACCGCTGACACTCTTGAGCTGCGGCTTATCCTTGCGCTCGGCGCTGCCCATCATCAGATAATCTTTTTCATTGTGCTCGGCCACCAGCGACAGAAATCGCATGCACGTGATGCGCAGGAAAGATGACAGATTCTCGACCTTGCCCTGACGCTCGACGATCTCGTCATACAGCTTGCAGATGAGTTGATTGGTCGTGACCTGATCTTTCGATGCAATACGCGCGAGGATATCCCAGCACAGATTCTCCAGACGAATGCTGGTCACCATTCCATGAATACGTACCGAACGTGTGCGCTGCTCGTAATGAATCGGATCGGCTCGGGTATAGATATCGCACATGCTGTTTCTCCTTACGCTTAATGGCGAGCATCGATAAGCATCCCGCATATCGACGCGAAAGCCGCCCCCGAAGGGGCGGCCTCCTGCATGGCCGTGTCCGGCCATGCCTTTCAGGACCTCAGATTTCGCCCTTGCTCAGACCGTTCGCGATGAACTCGGCCTGACGGATCGCCAGCGCGACAATCGTCAGTGTCGGGTTCTCGGAAGCGCCAGTCGTGAACTGCGAGCCATCGGACACGAACAGGTTCTTGATGTCGTGTGCCTGACCATGCTTGTTCACCACACCGTCGCGTGCCTTCGCGCTCATTCGGTTGGTACCGAGGTTGTGCGTCGACGGATACGGCGGTGTGAAGATCACGCGCTTCGCGCCCACTGACTCATACAACTTCTTACCCTGCTGGAAGCCATGATTACGCATCTTGACGTCGTTTTCATGATCGCTGAAGTTCACGTTCGGGATCGGCAGACCAAACTGATCCTTCTCCGACGCATGCAGCGTGATGCGGTTGGTCTCGACCGGCATATCTTCGCCGACCAGCCACATGCCGGCCATGTTGTCGTAGGCATCCATCGCCGACGAGAACTCACGGCCCCAGCTACCCGGATCCAGGAAGGCTGCCATGAAGGGCACGCCCAGTGACAACGTTTCCATCTCATAGCCGCCAACGAAGCCGCGGCTCGGGTCGTGACGCGACTCATCTTTGATGATGCCGGCCATCGTGGTACCACGGAACATGTGCACCGGCTTGTCGAAGATTGCGTAGACCGAGCCAGTCATGTGGCGCATGTAGTTCTTGCCGACCTGACCCGACGAGTTCGCCATGCCATTCGGGAACATGTTCGACGCCGAGTTCAGCAGCAGGCGCGGTGACTCGATCGAGTTACCCGCGACGCAGACCACTTTCGCTTTCTGGAAGTGCTGATTACCCTGTGCGTCACCGTACACGACACCGGTCACACGGCCGCTCGCGTCATGCTCGATCTTCAGCGCCTGCGCGCCGGTACGCACCTCCAGGTGACCGGTCGCTTCGCCCTTCGGGATCTCGGTATAGAGCGTGGACCACTTTGCACCGGATTTGCAACCCTGGAAGCAGAAGCCAATCTGCTGGCAGGAGCCACGACCATCCCGCGGCTTCGAATTGATCGACATATTCCCGGTGTGGAACTCCTTATAGCCCAGCTTCTTCGCGCCGGCGGCCAGCACCTTGTAGTTGTTGTTGCCCGGCAGACGAGGAATGCCGTTGGTACCGGTGGTTCCCATCTTGGTCTCAGCCTTCGCGTAGTAAGGCTCCATCTCTTGCAGCGTGATCGGCCAGTCGAGCAGGTTCGCGCCCTTCACCTCACCATAGGTGGTGCGCGCCTTGAACTCATGCTTCTGGAAACGCAGCGAGGCGCCGGCCCAGTGTACGGTCGAGCCGCCGACCGCTTTCACGATCCACGCCGGCAGATTCGGGAAGTCATTCGACACTCGCCAGGTACCCGAGGTGGTGCGCTTGTCCAGCCAGGAAATCTTGCTGAACATGGGCCATTCATCATTTTCGAAGTCCTGAATCTCGTGCCGACCACCGGCCTCGAGCACCACGACATCAATTCCTTTTTGTGCCAGCTCGTTACCCAGCGTACCGCCACCGGCGCCCGAGCCCACGATTACCACGACCTCGTCATCGAGGCTGAATTTCTTGGCCATTTTTGTCTCCTGAATTTCTTTGTATTTTTATCGTTCGGTACGCGCGGGTCAGATGTGATTCATCCAGTCCTGATCATTGAAGCCGCGATTGATGTAGCCGCCATGCTGCGCTGACGCTCCCTGATAACCGAGCTTGGCCCAGACGGCCGGCTGGTTGTACAGGCTGACGACAAGATCACCGCGCAGCTTGCCAAAGAAAGGATCCTTCGCCTTGGCCATCGCTTTCAGAATCTGCACGCGATCCGATTCTTTCGCGACATCGGCATAGGCTTTGCCGAATTTTGCTTTTGCGTCGGCGTTCACTTTCGCGACGCCGTCGAGCATCAGCTTCTTGAGATCGTCGTTCGATTTCACCTGCTCGGCGTACACGCCGACGGCGTTCGCATACAGTTGGTCTTCGAAACGATCATGGGGAAAGATGTCGCGCGCGACTTTCACGATGGTCTTGAAAGCATCACTGCCGAGCGCCTCTTCGGCGAGCGCGGCATTCGGCACGAACATCATAGGCAGGCCACCAGCAGCAGCAGCGGCAGTGCCAGCGGTCGCGATCTTGAAGAACTGGCGGCGTTTAGGTTCTGCGGGTTTGTACATCGTTGTCTCCTTGTCTGTTTTTATGACGGACCCTGTTCCGGGCCTTGATCGTTAGTGGTACTCGGTGGGGGCTCTGTTATCGATAGTGGCCTCCTCGCTGAAGCACTTCGATTTTGTATCCGTCGGGATCCTGTACGAAGAAAAAGCGCGCTAGTAACTCATCGCCCCGCTTGAATTCCTTGATCGCCAGCGGCGCATAGCCCAGTTGCTCGAGCTTCTGCTGCATAGGCTCGAGATCATCGACGACGAATGCGTAATGACCATAGCCATCACCGTGCGTATAAGGTTCGGTGCGACCCTTGTTATGGGTGAGCTCGATTTCGAAATCGTTTTCAGGATTGCGCAGGTAGATCAGCGAGAAGTCATCGAAGTCGAGGCGATGACTGACCGAAAAGCCAAAGCCTTCCGAGTAGAAGCGGACGGAGCGTTCCGGATCAAATACCCGGATCATGGTGTGAATGATTTTTGGCATGCTGGCTCGAGCGGAATAGCGTTGATTGATTATTGAGCACGCCGCCAGCCCGGTGGTAGTAGCGTGATACTACGTCGCCGGGACACCCGGCAGCCGGTCTATTGCGGCGCGTGATCGCCGCAGCGCGAGGACGCAAGCGCCGTCGCTGCCGGTATGGACCGGCCTGGCAGAGATTTTTGATGCGTCGCGTCAGCGTGCCACTTGCAAACAATTACGCTTACCGGGCCACTAGTCGCAAAATTTTTCACTTGAACGCAGGCTGACCTTCCCGTTTCGGCAATGAAGTGCAGCGAAATTTGATGCCGACCCGATAATCCCGTTCACCACAGCTGCCGTCGACACCTCAGATATCGACTGAAGATACGTGACGGAACGGTGCAGGCTTTGGCGGCTGACGCGCGGTTTTATTCAATGGAGCGCCCCTATAATCATTTTTTCAATACAAAATTTAAACGGCCTCTGCTGGAGCGACTGCGCCGAATCGGGATGAACCAGACTCAGGTAATCAATCAACTACTCTTCGTGATTTTCGGACTGATCCTCAGCAGTCTGTTTATCGGAACGTTCCGTGCCGGCTTTGACGCCAATGGACGCTCAACCCGAGGCTACTGGCTACTGTCGCTGGGAACACGCGCAGGGGCCTTCTTTTCTTGGGCGTCAATTCCTCTGGTCGGTCCTGTCGGCATGATGGCCGCCAATGGCTTGTTTGTTTTTTCTGCCGGCTGCATGGCCCTGATGTTTCGGTCATGGCGTGTGAAGGTGGCGCAGTACCTGCCCTGGCTATTGCTCGCCATCTGCCTGATGGTGGCAGCAACGATGGAGTGGCTGCGGCAATCGAGCGACTACTTTCCGCTGCGAATGCTGGTGATCGGTTCGGCTAGTCTCGCGATGTCGACCTGGGAGCTGGCTGAGTTACGAAAAAGGCTGCTCGATGAGGAAGAACTGTCGCTCAAGCTGATTGCCGCGGTGGTCATGTTACAGATGCTCATGTCGGGTGCCGCCGTGATTAGCAGTCTGCAACAGGCACATCAGAACATCGCCTATGTCATCGACAGCGGCATCCAGTCCATGATCCTGGTATGGCTGACGATGACGGTACATCTGGTGATCTACCTGTTCGTCGCAGGCTATCTTTTTCGGCGCGCGCTAATGCGTGAGCTGGCCGCGATCAAGCAGCGTAATGACATCACCCGTCTGCTGGACGAAAGAGAGCGTCTGCTGTCATCGCTGATCGCATCCAACCGGGTCGCATCGACTGGTGCCTTGTCGGCATCGGTCGCGCATGAAATGAGTCAGCCGCTGACGGCGGCCATGCTGAAACTCGGATTACTCAGGCGTTCGATCGAAAGCAACAGTGACGACAGGGCCAAACCCTTGTCGCTGCTAAGCGAAGCGGTGGATGACATCGGCCGCTCGAAAGATGTGCTGGACCATCTACGAGCGCTATTCCGGCAGACGCCGCCGACGCTGAAAAAGCGCAATATTCAAGAACTGGTCGAACAAACCATCACGCTGATGCAAAGTCGTCTGGATACAGCGCAGATCCGTTTGAAGTATTCACCAAACATGCCTGTCAGCGCAGCCATTGTTGATAAGGAAATCCAGCAGGTACTGATTAATCTGATCAACAACGCCGTTGATTCACTCGGCAGTGCGAGCCAGAAGGAGCCGATGATTCACGTCAGCGTGACCGGCTCCAACGAGGCGGTCACGATCACCGTGGCAGATAACGGACCGGGCATTCAGCCGGAACTGGTGGACACGCTATTCCAACTGGTCAGCAGCAACAAACCGAATAGCATGGGTATTGGCCTGTGGATTTCGCGGCATATCGTCGAAGACCACCACCGCGGAAAACTCTTTGTCGAGCACGGCAATGCGGAAGGCGCACGGTTCGTGATCGAGCTGCCGAAAGAGGCAGCGATCTGAACCTTGCGCCTAACCGGCCAGTCCTTAGCGTGATGCAGAGTGATCGGTCGGCCCGTTCATGCGCGGCGCATGGACTGTCGAACTGGTCGCAGGCTCCGCGTTGTCCGTGAACACCTGATGGGACGGCGGCAACGGCGAGAAGTACCGGCGGTTATCCCCCATCCAGCGGCGTAATTCGCGGATCGGAATACCTGTCGACTCATGCATGCGCAACAAGATCTCACTGCTGACGGCAAGACGGCGGTGACGAACCTTGCTGAGTACCGATGGCGAAATGTCGATCGCCCGGCCCAGGGCTGAGTAAGAGCGAGCGCCAACTGCGGCGCACAGTCTGTCGATCAGGGTGTCTGGCGAGTACAAGGTCGCGGGAAACTCGCTTCGCTGCTTCTGCATAGCAACCTCCGTTAATTTGGAAAACACATCACCAAGGGTTCGGATATTGCCTGCTGTCAGCCTTCCTAAAAACCGGTAATTTCCTTAAAGAAATATCGAAAAAGCCGAAGTCATCTTAATCCTCTCTGAAAACTCGCCGTCAACGCCGGCTACCCGATGACCCAAGGCGGATCCAGACTCCAGACTCCAGACTTTTGCATCGTTGCTGGCCAGAGAAAAGAGTGCCGGGTAAGTTGACCGATGCAATCCGTCGCACCCAAGGTGCAACTATCCCGGATCAGCCTTCATGATTCACTGGTACTCGCGGATTCAAATTCGGATGAGTCTCCTCACCGAACCACCACAGCAGCGCTCCTGACACCCACATCGCTATGGCGACAAACCAGAACGCGGTCTGCATCTGTCCGCTGAAATATGCGACCAGTCCCAAACCCAATGCGCCGATGCCGTAGCCCAGATCACGCCAGAAGCGATAAATCCCGATCGCTGAGCCGCGCCAGGCGGGATGCGAGATATCGGCTACTGCGGCAGACAGATTTGGGTAGAGCAAAGCCATGCCAAATCCGGAAACGACCGAGGATGCGGCCCACCAGACCATGCCGTCTCCCAACATCATGGCTGCCACGCCTGCGCCGCAAATCCCCATACCCGACACGTTCAGGCGTTGGCGGCCAATCCGATCAGAGAGTCTGCCGGTAAATAGCTGTGAACATCCCCAGGTAAAACCATAAAAGCTGATGATCCACCCAACGTTCAACAGGCTGATACCCTGCTGGTACAAGAAAATCGGATAAAAAATCCAGACGAGTGCATCGACAAATTTCTCCACCAGTCCCGCCTGGCTGAGCGCCATCAAACGTTTGTCGCGCCAGCTCATCATCGCAAAGATTTCGCCGGTCGTCGGCGTGGATGAGATCCCGGTTGGGTAGCGAGCACGAAGCGTCTGGGTTGCATCCGGCGCATGCCTGGCAGCTTCTGCCTGCGCCCAGGGCAGGGTGTCCCGCACCCATAGTTGAGTCAGTATCAGCGCGAGAATAATGACGGTCAGACCAAAAATCAGCAACCCGAGGCGAGGACCGAAATACGATGCCATGTAGGCGGTAACGATGCCAGCGATCGCCACACCGACGTAGCCTGAAAATTCATTCAGGCCCAGCGTCAGGCCGCGCTCTTCCATGCGCGTGATATCGAGCTTGGCGGTCTGCGTCATTGACCAGGTCAGGCCCTGATTGATACCGAGCAGAACCATGGCGGCAACCATCCAATTCCAGTTCGGGGCGTGCCAGATCATGACAGGTATCGGCAGAGCAGCCAGCCATCCGAGCAGCAGTACTTTTTTACGACCGATGCTTTCGGAGAGCCGGCCAGCGACGAAATTCATGACACCTTTGACCAAGCCAAAGGCCATCACGAATGCACTTAACAGAACGAAGGAATTTTTTGGGACACCGAAATCCGACTCGGCCAGTGCCGGAACGACAGTACGAGTCATACCGATCGTCAGCCCCACCAACAGCACCTGAAAAATCTGGTGCAGGAACTGGCCCCGGTTATGACGGATGCCGAGCTGCAGATCGGCATTCATCGGATTTGCCATGCTTAAAGCGCGTTCAACGGAATTTTTACGTAAGCGATGCCATTGTCTTCCTTCGGCGGCAATTCACCAGCACGAATATTGATTTGCACAGCCGGCAAGATGAGAACCGGCATTTCCAGGGTGGAGTCACGCCGGGTACGCATCTCGACGAATTGGGCTTCGGTGATGCCGTCATGCACATGAATATTTTTTGCCCGTTGCTCAGCCACGGTAGTCTCGAAGCTCACAGCGCGGCCATTGGGCGGATAGTCATGGCACATGAACAGACGGGTCTCTGGCGGCAAGTTCAATATCTTTCGTGTGGAGGCATACAAGGTCTTCGCGTCGCCGCCGGGAAAGTCGCAACGGGCAGTGCCGACATCGGGCATGAACATGGTGTCACCGACAAACACCGCATCACCAAACTGATAGGCCACGCACGCCGGCGTATGACCGGGCACGTACATGATTTGCCCCGTCAGTCCACCGACCTGAATCGTTTCACCATCTTTGAACAAATGGTCGAACTGTGAGCCGTCTTGCCTGAAGCCGGGCTCCATGTTGAAAATGCCCTTGAACACACCTTGCACGGTGGTGATGTGGTCGCCGATAGCCGTCTTGCCACCCAACTGCTGCTTCAAGTAAGGCGCAGCCGACAGATGGTCGGCATGGGCGTGGGTTTCCAGAATCCACTCGAGCTTCAGATCATTGGCTTTGACAAACTCAATTAGTTTGTCAGCGGAATGATGGCTGGTACGGCCAGACTTCGGGTCATAGTCCAACACCGAATCGATGATCGCACATGCCGAACCAGGCTTTTCGTAAACCACATAGGTGACGGTCCAGGTGGCCGGGTCAAACAGGCCGTGAACCAGGGGCTGGGCTTGTGCGGTGCTCATCGAAAACTCCTTTTTAATTAAGGTTTACACATTATATTGACAGACATTTTATAAGTCAATATAATTTCTCCACCGTCTTTTTACCCATCCTCAAGCACCTATGGACGCCGTTACTCTGGACCTCGACAAAATGAATGCATCAGCGAGCCAAGCTTGCCGCCTGATGAAAGTACTCTCCAATCCCGACCGCCTGATGCTGCTATGCCAGCTATCGCAAGGTGAGCAGCGGGTTGGCGAACTGGAAGAAATTTTGAGCATCACGCAGCCGACCCTGTCTCAACAGCTCACAGTGTTACGCGAGGAAAGCCTGGTGACGACGCGCCGCGATGGTAAAAACATTTACTACCAAATCGCTAGTCGACCAACACTGGCAATCATGAACGTTTTATTTGATCAATTTTGTAGACCACAAGCAGGAGCGACAGCATGAATATCGATTGGGCACATTTCACGCCTTGGGCGTCACTAAGCGGCGGCATACTTTTGGGGATAGCCTCGGCCATCTTCATCTTGGTCAATGGTCGCATCCTGGGTATCAGCGGCATCGTGGGCGGTTTACTCCCACCAAAGGCAGGAGATACCACCTGGCGAATCACCTTCCTACTGGGTTTTCTCGCGGCACCTGCGTTGTTTCATGCCGTAATGCCGGCCGATACCATCGCCGCTCCACGCATTGATGCTGCGGAACTGACGGTGATTATCGCTGGCTTGCTGGTAGGTATTGGCACACGCTACGCGTCAGGCTGTACCAGTGGCCACGGCGTATGCGGCTTGTCACGTCTGTCCGCTCGCTCGCTGGTAGCCACTGCCTCATTCATGGGTGCGGGCTTTGTCACTGTGTACGTCATGCGGCATATCATTTAAGGAGATCATCATGATTTACAAGAACCATCTCTCCCGCCTCGCCGAATTTGCTGTCGGCCTTGTATTTGGTCTGGGCCTCATGTTCTCAGGAATGACCGACCCCGGCAAAGTCATTGGCTTCCTTGACCTGTTTGGATCCTGGGATCCCTCCCTGGCACTGGTCATGGGCGGCGCCATCATGGTCGGTTTCTTTGCTTTTGCCGTCGCTAAAAAGCGGACGACTACTTTCCTGGGCGGCGTTTTGCGCTTTCCCACCAGCTTTGACATCGACAAAAAATTAGTCATTGGCAGCCTGATGTTTGGCACAGGCTGGGGTCTGGCTGGATTTTGCCCCGGACCTGCGCTGGTCTCCATGGCTGATGGCCAGCCAAAAGCAATGATTTTTGTGGTGGCCATGTTGGTCGGTATGGTCGGCTTTGAATTGATGGATCGCTTTGTCCATGCTCCTCGCAAAGCCAAATTCAACGCCAGTTGAACTTCACATTGAGATGCACCATGAACATCAAATCACCTGATCCGACGCTTTCTGTCAGCACGCAGCGCATCAAACTCAAAAGCCGTGAATGCCTGGCGCAGCCTGAAATGGTGGGCTGATGAGTAAATTGACCCGCTGGCTGCCCTCCGTCCCCCTGCTTGAATGGGGACGTCAATACAACCAGGAAACCTTCATCAATGATCTGATGGCGGCGCTGATCGTCACCATCATGCTGATCCCGCAAAGTTTGGCCTACGCCTTATTAGCTGGATTACCACCGGAGGTAGGTTTGTATGCCAGCGTGGCACCGCTGCTTTTGTATGCAGTGCTGGGGAGCAGCCGGGTGTTAGCCGTGGGACCGGTGGCGGTGGTGTCGCTCATGACCGCCGCCACGGTGGCAGAACACGCCGCCGCAGGCACGCACGCTTATTGGCAGGTGGCGATCACCCTCGCGTTCTTATCTGGCGGTATTTTGCTGCTGATGGGATTACTGCGGCTGGGATTTCTGGCCAATTTCTTGAGCCACCCGGTCATCTCCGGATTTATTTCTGCTTCTGGTTTGCTCATTGCGCTGAGCCAGTTAAAAACCATCTTGGGTGTAAAAGCCGAGGGACATAATTTTATCGATCTGCTGATGGCTCTACTCCATCAGGCGTCGAATCTGCACGTGCTGACGATGGTGGTGGGTATCGCCGCCATCGCTTTTTTGTTTTGGATACGCAAAGGTCTCAAACCACTGCTGCGACGAATCGGTCTCTCCGCCAAAGTCGCAGACATCATGACCAAAGCCGGCCCGGTGGCGGCTATTGCTCTGACCACTCTCCTGGCTTGGGGATTCGACTGGCAAGATCAGGGCATGAAGCTGGTGGGCGCCGTGCCGCAAGGTTTGCCACCGGTGACGGCACCTTTGTGGGACTGGGCACTATGGGAAGCCTTGCTGGTACCTGCGCTGTTGATCAGTGTGGTGGGATTTGTAGAATCGGTATCTGTGGGTCAGACCCTGGCCGCCAAGCGCCGTCAACGCATCGAACCCGATCAGGAGCTGGTCGCCCTGGGTGCCAGTAATCTGTCGGCGGCCTTCACCGGTGGCTTCCCAGTGACTGGTGGTTTCGCTCGCTCGGTGGTCAACTTTGACGCCGGCGCCATCACACCGGCTGCGGGTATCTATACGGCGGTAGGCATCACCCTGGCCTCACTGTTTTTAACTCCCGCGTTGTTTTATCTGCCTCAAGCCACCTTGGCGGCCACCATCATCGTGGCCGTACTCTCGCTGGTGGACTTCAGCTTATTGAAGTCCACCTGGCGCTTCTCCAAGCTGGACTTCATCGCCGTGGTGACGACCTTGGTTGCTACCTTGTTGATCGGTGTTGAAAGCGGCTTAGTCATGGGTGTCGTGGTGTCGTTGGCTCTGTTTTTATTCAGAGCCAGCCGCCCGCATATTGCCATCGTGGGTTTGATTCCGGGTACCGAGCATTTCCGCAATATCCAGCGTCATGATGTGTTGGTTAGTCCAAGGCTGGTCTGCCTGCGCGTAGACGCCAGCATGTTTTTTGCCAACGCGCGCAGTATTGAAGACCGCATCAACGCTGAAGTGGCAGCCCGTCCCGCACTGGAACATGTGCTGCTGCAGTGCTCTGCGATGAACGATATTGATGCCAGCGCGTTGGAGAGTCTGGAAGCCATTGCCAGTCGCTTGAACGACTCTGGCATCGCTTTGCATTTCTCGGAAATCAAAGGCCCGGTGATGGACAAGCTGAACACCACGGACTTTGTGAAACATTTGCATGGCCGGGTGTTTTTGACGAACTACCAAGCCGTTCAGACACTGACACCCGAAATCATCCGTTGAGGTCGCGATTACCGACAAGTTGATTGCTGTCGCAGTATCGCGAGAAGCTTGTGAATCCGGCACGCGAAGTCCGCAGGGACTTCGCTTCTCTCTGAAACGACAATGCCCCTGACGGGGCATTGAAATTCTTGGCGGAGAGAGCGGGATTCGCCTACATCCTGCAGGCCGCGGTTCGGCTTGCATGCCGAACCCTTCGAATCCCGCACGCGAAGTCCGCAGGGACTTCGCTTCTCTCGGAAACGACAATGCCCCTGACGGGGCATTGAAATTCTTGGCGGAGAGAGCGGGATTCGAACCCGCGGTAGGCTATGAACCTACACACGCTTTCCAGGCGTGCGACTTAAACCACTCATCCATCTCTCCGGGATACGTTGCAGGCGTCGCTGCCCGAACGAAGCCGCAGATTATAGCAAACCAAGGATAGGGCCGGAGGTTTCGGCTAAAGCAAGCCCGGCTGAAGCAAAAAAAAGCCGCCTCGCCCGAAGGCAAGGCGGCGATCCGGCAATAGGGCCATCGGAGTGAGCCCTATGACCTTCCCCCACAAACCGTTAAGTCATTCAAATCAAACATCAGACTACTGGCAAGCTGCGAAATGCGTTAACGATGTACTCGTCAGATAGCCTGCTTCAACTGATCCAGAATCGCCGGATTCTCCAGCGTGGAGATATCCTGCGTGATTTCCTCACCCTTCGCCAGCACGCGCAACAGACGGCGCATGATCTTTCCTGAACGGGTCTTCGGCAGGTTATCGCCGAAGCGGATCTCTTTCGGCTTCGCGATCGGGCCGATCTCTTTGCCAACCCAGTCGCGCAGCTCTTTCGCGATCTTCACCGCGTCGTCACCGGTCGGGCGCGCGCCCTTCAGCACCACGAAGGCGCAGATGGATTCACCCGTGGTTGGATCCGGCTTGCCGACCACCGCCGCTTCAGCCACCAGATGGTTCGCCACCAGCGCGGACTCGATTTCCATCGTGCCCATGCGGTGACCCGACACGTTTAGCACGTCGTCAATACGGCCCGTAATCGTGAAGTAGCCGTTCGATGCGTCGCGAATTGCGCCATCACCGGCGAGGTACAGCGTACCGCCAAGCTCGGTCGGGAAGTAGCTGGTCTTGAAGCGCTCGGGATCATTCCAGATCGTGCGGATCATCGACGGCCACGGACGCTTCACCACCAGGATGCCGCCATGGCCGTTCGGCATGTCATTGCCAACCTCGTCCACGATAGCAGCCTGAATACCCGGCATCGGCAGCGTGCAGGAACCCGGCACCATCGGCGTCACGCCCGGCAGCGGCGAGATCATGTGGCCGCCGGTTTCGGTCTGCCAGAAGGTATCGACGATCGGGCAACGCATGTCGCCGACGTTCTGGTAGTACCACATCCATGCCTCGGGATTGATCGGCTCACCGACCGAACCCAGCAGACGCAGCGAGCGCAGGTCGAAGTGTTGCGGATGCACCTTCATGTCAGCGTCGGAAGCCTTGATCAGCGAGCGAATCGCGGTCGGCGCAGTGTAGAAAATGGTGGCTTTATGTCGCTGGATCATTTCCCAGAAACGGCCAGCATGCGGATAGGTCGGCACGCCTTCGAAAACAATTTGTGTCGCACCCGCAGCGAGCGGGCCGTACGCGATATAGCTGTGGCCGGTGACCCAGCCGATATCGGCGGTGCACCAGAAGACATCGGAAGGCTTGATGTCGAAGGTCCACTTCATCGTCAGCAGGGTCCACAGCAGGTAGCCGCCGGACGAATGCTGCACGCCTTTCGGTTTACCGGTAGAGCCCGACGTGTACAGGATGAACAGCGGATGTTCGGCGCTGACCCACTCCGGCTCGCATTGATCGGACTGCTGGTCAATCACCTCATGCAGCCAGAGGTCGCGGCCGGCGAACACATTGATATTGCCCTTGGTGCGCTGGTAGATCACGACATGTCTGATCGCTTCGCAACCGCCGAGCGCGAGTGCCTCATCGACGATCGCTTTCAACGGCAGCTGCTTGCCGCCGCGAACCTGCTCGTCCGCAGTGATCACAGCGACTGCGCCGGCATCAATGATGCGCTCCTGCAGTGATTTGGCCGAGAAGCCACCAAACACCACGGAGTGCGTCGCACCGATACGTGCGCAAGCCTGCATCGCTGCCACGCCCTCGACGGACATCGGCATATAAATGATGACGCGATCGCCCTTCTTGATGCCGAGTGATTTCAGGCCATTGGCCAGCTTGCACACCTTCGCGTGCAGTTCCTTGTAGCTGAGGCGGGTGACGCTGCCGTCATCCGCTTCGAAGATGATGGCGGTCTTGTCCGCGTTGCCGTTCGTGAGGTTGCGGTCGAGGCAGTTGTAGGAAACGTTGAGCTCACCGTCCTCAAACCACTTGTAAAAGGGCGCCTGCGATTCGTCGAGTACCTTGGTAAACGGCTTCTTCCATTCGAGGTGCTCTCTCGCGAGACGACCCCAGAAACCTTCGTAATCCTTGTCCGCTTCGGCGCACAGCGCGCGATAGGCATCCATGCCCGATACCGCTGCATTGTTTACAAACTCGTCCGATGGCGGGAAAACCCGATGCTCGTGCATCAGGGATTCAATCTCTGACATGCTGTCTCCGTAATTATCTTGGCTTTGATAGCAAGATAAGACCCCTCTCTTACTCAACCCTTACATACCCATCCATTTGGGCATCTCGTTACGCCGGGCAAGGATTTCGGGGCGATGCCGCGTGTAAAATGTCGCACTGCACGATTCCTCCGCAGAACTTTTCAGGATCCGTCATGACGCCAGAACAGCCCCCGGTCGGCCATAAAATACCCGCACTTGCCAATTTCATATTCATGACCCGCTGGCTGCAGCTGCCGCTATATCTGGGTCTGATCCTCGGACAAGTGGTTTATGTCTACTACTTCTGGGTCGAGCTGATCGATCTGATTGGCGCGCTGTTCGGCAACGCTGCTGCGCTGGATCACGTGCTCAGGGCCACCACGGTCGCCGGTGCGGCGATGCCGGCAAAACTCGGTGAGACCACGATCATGCTGGTCATCCTGGGACTGATCGATGTGGTCATGATTTCCAACCTGCTCATCATGGTCATCGTCGGTGGCTACGAGACCTTCGTGTCGCGCATGCATCTGGAAGATCATCCGGACCAGCCAGAGTGGCTGTCGCATGTGAATGCCTCCGTGCTGAAGGTCAAGCTCGGCACGGCCATCATCGGCATCTCGTCAATTCATCTGCTCAAAACCTTCATCAACGCGGGCGCGCACGACACCAAGATGCTGCTGGCGCAGAGCGGTATTCATTGCGTGTTCCTGCTGTCGGCGATCGCGATCGCGTGGACTGACCGCATCATGGCCGCCACTTTGCATGCGGCCGGCGGCAAGCACTGACGCTGTCGCCGAATTCCTCGTTTGATTTCCTTCTACTGATCCCGCACCTCATGACTACCATCAAGCAAGAAGACCTGATTGAGTCCGTCGCTGCCGCGCTGCAGTTCATCAGCTATTACCATCCGCTCGATTATCTGAAGCATCTGGCCCGCGCCTATGAGCGCGAGCAGAGCCCGGCTGCGAAAGACGCGATTGCGCAAATCCTGACCAACTCGCGCATGTGCGCCGAGGGCAAACGCCCGATCTGTCAGGACACCGGCATCGTCAACGTCTTCCTGAAGATCGGTATGAACGTGCGCTTCGAAGGCTTCAAGGGCTCGATCGAAGATGCGGTCAATGAAGGCGTGCGCCGTGGCTATAACAATCCGGACAACAAACTACGCGCATCGGTCGTCGCCGACCCGCAGTTCGAGCGCAAGAACACGAAAGACAATACCCCGGCCGTGGTGCACATGGAACTGGTGCCGGGCGATACCGTGGACGTGCAGGTCGCTGCAAAAGGTGGCGGCTCGGAGAACAAGACCAAGTTTGTGATGCTCAATCCATCTGACTCGCTGGTCGACTGGGTGCTGAAGACCGTGCCGCTAATGGGCGCCGGCTGGTGCCCGCCGGGCATGCTCGGTATCGGCATCGGCGGCACGGCTGAACGCGCGATGCTGATGGCCAAGCAGGCGCTGATGGATGACATCGATATGTATGAGCTGTTGCAGCGCGGCCCGCAAAGCAAGCTCGAGGAGCTGCGCATCGAACTGTATGAGAAGGTCAATGCGCTCGGCATCGGCGCACAAGGCCTCGGTGGTCTGACCACGGTGCTCGACGTGAAGATCAATATGTATCCGACGCATGCAGCCTCAAAGCCAGTCGCGATGATTCCGAACTGCGCAGCGACGCGTCATGCGCATTTCACGCTGGATGGCTCCGGTCCGGCCTATATCGAACCGCCGGCACTGTCCGAGTGGCCGCAAGTGAACTGGACGGCGGACACGCAGAAGTCGCAGCGCGTGAATCTCGACACGCTGACCGCTGCTGAAGTCGCGGCCTGGAAGCCAGGGCAGACGCTGCTCCTGAATGGCAAGATGCTGACCGGCCGCGATGCCGCTCACAAGCGTATTCAGGACATGCTGGCCAAGGGCGAGCAGTTGCCGGTGGATTTCAAGAACCGGGTGATCTATTACGTCGGCCCGGTGGATCCGGTGCGTGACGAAGTCGTCGGACCGGCCGGCCCGACCACCGCGACGCGGATGGACAAGTTCACCGACATGATGCTCGAGCAGACCGGCCTGATCGCGATGGTGGGCAAGGCTGAGCGCGGCCCGGTAGCGATTGAATCCATCCGCAACCATCAGTCGGCCTACCTGATGGCGGTCGGTGGCGCGGCGTATTTGGTGTCCAAGGCGATCAAGTCAGCGAAGGTTGTCGGCTTCGAAGACCTCGGCATGGAAGCCATCTACGAATTCGACGTGAAAGATATGCCTGTGACGGTCGCGGTTGATTCTAGCGGTACCTCGGTGCACAACACCGGCCCGAAGGAATGGCAGGAACGTATTGCCACCGGCAACTTCGCCGGCATTCCCGTCAACGTTGGCTGAGACACCGCGCTTGGCTGAGACAAGGCTTCAGATCAGTGCCGACTCCCCGATCGGGATTTTCGATTCGGGTATAGGCGGGCTATCGGTACTGCGCCATGTGCATGCGCTGCTGCCCGATGAGGAGCTCCTGTATTTCGCAGACTCGGGTTTTGCGCCTTATGGCGAGAAACCTGACAACGTGATCGTCGAGCGCGTACTCGCCATTGCGGAATTCCTGTTGCGCTTTCACGTGAAGGCGATCGTGGTCGCCTGCAATACGGCGACGGCGGCTGCGATTGCCGCGCTTCGCGCGCGTTATCCGCAGCTGCACGTGGTCGGTGTCGAGCCGGGTCTGAAACCCGCGGCTGCACTCACCCGTAACGGTACCGTGGGCGTGCTGGCTACAGCTGGCACGCTGGCCAGCGACAAGTTTCTGTCACTACGCCAGCAAGTCAGCGAGGCGACGCAGGCGAATTTTATTTTGCAGGCCTGTGACGGCCTCGCGCATCAGATCGAAAAAGGCGAGCTCAACTCGCGCGAAACGCAGCAACTGGTGCAGCGTTATGTAACGTCGCTGGTTGAGCAGCAAGCCGATACGCTGGTGCTGGGCTGCACGCACTACCCTTTCGTCGAGTCTCTGGTGCGCGCAGCGGCTGGCAGCGATGTGCGCATCGTTGACACCGGTGAGCCAGTGGCGCGACAGCTGCAACGCCTGCTGAGCCAGCATGCCCTGCTGAAGTCATCGCCCGGTGCCGGCGCGCTTTCGGCGTACACCACTGGCAGCCGCAGTTCGCTGGCGACGGCGTTCAGCAAGCTGCTGCAGCTGTCGCCGCCGGTCGAGGAGGTCGCCGCAGCCGTGCCGCCGCGGAATTAAGTCTGGCCTCAGCCCGGAATTTTTGTATAATTACGGGCTTGCTTCAGTGGTGGCCGTAGCTCAGTTGGTAGAGTCCCAGATTGTGATTCTGGTTGTCGTGGGTTCGAGCCCCATCGGTCACCCCACCCGCATTCATCAAAAAACCCGGCTTCGCCGGGTTTTTTGTTTTCAGAATGCGTACTTCATACCTGCCTGCACCGTACGCGGCATACCCACCTGTATGCCTCGAGTACGATCGACGATATAGGTCGTATCGCCGAGGTTCTTGCCGGCGATGAAGAAGGTGGCTTTACCGAGAGTGTAGTTGGCGACCGCATTCCAGACGCCATAGCCAGCGATCAGCCCTTCCTGACCGGTTCCGGCTGCAGCCGGTGTCACCGTATTATCGAAGTCGCTGAATTGTTTGCCTACGTAGACATACTCGACACGAGCATTCCAATCAGATGGCGCGCGATAACCCAACGTCAGGTTCAGCAGGGTCTCTGGTGCATACGGCAGCCGATTACCCACGCTGCCTGCGCCTGCATCGCTGGTAAACACGGAGCGCTGCTCAGCAACGGGTAACCAGGTCAGGGATATGCGGCTGAACAGATTGCCCTCGACCGCGCGAGTCAGCCGCTCGAATTGCCCTGCGAATTCGAACCCCTGAAACAGGGCCCGACCTTCCTGATAGCTTGTATTGCCGCCGGCGATACTACCCACTTGCACCAGATTGCTGAAGTTATTGCGGAACACGGCCACATCGAAGAAAGCATCTTTACCTGCTGCGGTACGCAGACCCAACTCGGCGTTGACGCTGCGCTCGGCATTCAGATCGCGCGAACTGCCATTATTTTGCATCGAATCTTCGACACGTGGCGGGCTGAATCCTTTGTGAACACCGGCATACAGCATCGTCCCTGCATCCAGTTGATACGTCATGCCGACGCCGGGAACGACTTCCGTGAATACGGACGTCACCTGTGCTGACAGTAAATTGTTGATACGTTCGTTGCGAATATGCTCAACACGGACAATCGGCGTCACTGCAAATCTGTCGTTCAAAAGGAAACGGTTTGCCATGAAAGCAGATGTCGCATTCGTTTTACGTTCGTCGTTTTCACTCAGCGTCATTGCGCCACCGCTGGTATACGCGCTGTAGTTGTCATAGGTTTGACGGCGACGATCCTGGAATTCATGCTGGAACTTCATACCCGCTTCGAATTCGCCGGCAACGCCGAGGGCGCTGTGCCGGATCTGTGTACGTGTATCGATGCCAGCGGTCGTGTACTGCCTCAGGCGGCCGTTATATTTGCAATTGGTACTCACATCAGCGTCGAGAATGCTGCCGGTTAATGGACTATTGCCGGAGGTTCTTGCGGTATTGAGGTTACAGTCGGAGGAACTGGAGGCCTGGCGCCACCAGTCCCGGTCGAATTGCGCGCCATAGATACTGGTGAGGACTTTGGTGTCTGCATTGAGCTTCAGCTCATGCGTGGCGGACACCCCCGAACGCGTGGCATCGAAATAATCGTTCTTGAATGGATTGAATCGCGCGCCATAATTCGTGTATTCGTATTGGGTCAATCCTGAGTAGGTCAGCTGCGAATGCTCCTGAAAATGCGTCGCTCGCAGCACCAGCTTGTTATCCTCATTCAGCTGACCCGCCCACTTGAAGTTCAGATCGTCCAGCCGGCTGTGCATGTTGTCGCGCGCACCGTCGGATTCCTTGTGATAAATGTCCGCGATCGCGCCATTTCCGGTCACCATCATGTGCCCGTTCAGATAACCACGGGTGCCGGCAGACAGTCCGACGAAACCGCCGAGCTCGCGCTGCGGCTCGGGCGTGATGTAGTTGATCAACCCGCCCGCCGTCTGCGGGCCGAAGCGGATCACCTGACTGCCCTTGCTGACTTCGATGGACTCATACCGGTCAATCGGCGGATGGTAATAGCTCGCATTGTCACCATAGGGCGCGAACGACAGCGGCAAGCCATCTTCGAGCAGCAAGGTCTTGGTGGAACGCGTCGGGTTCATGCCGCGGATACCAATGTTCGGGCGCAGGCCCACGCCCTCTTCCTCGCGTACATGCACGCCGGGCACCTTGCGCAGCGCCTCGTTCACGTTGAAGACGCGACTTTCCTCCAGTGTCTGGCCATCGATCACCGTCGCTGAACCGGCAGCTTGGCTCAGTTCACGCGCCGACCCGAGCACATTCACCCGGGGCAGCTCAACTGGCGCGGGTTCAGTTTGCTGCGCGCGTGGCGACGCGGCTGCGCAAATACCCAGCAGCATGGCTGCGCAACGCATTGCGGCAGCGTGCTGGCGCTGAGCTCGGATTGGGCGAAACTTCATCAAGGATTTCTCCGGAATGTAAATGAGAATGATTTTCAGTTATTTTACCTGAGCCACTTCTTTTCTGTAAACACCCCGGCGGGATTCGCGATCTGCTTGATGTTTGTCAGGTTTTCCGGAAGGCGAATTGCTACTTTAGCAATTAAATAACCAAGGAGAACAGAGATGAAGACCCGCACCACCCTACCCCTGATGCTGCTTGCCCTTTGCCTGCCCTGCGGCGCGGCATGGACTTACGTGGATGGCAGCGACGGCGATGAACGTTATCTTGAGCGCGACACGCTACAACGCAACGGCCGGCTGGCTCAGGTCTGGGAAGTCGACGACCGAACCGTGCCGGATCCGTCCGGCGTGCACTCTCTGCGCAGTCACACTGAATATGACTGCGAGGCGAAGCTGTATCGGGTGACCTATCTGTCGGGACACTCGGAGCGCATGACGCAAGGGGCGGTGCTGTTTGCGGGACCGGGCGACGGCCTATGGAAGCCGGTGCAGCCCGAAACCCTGGGTGAGCTCAGCATGGACATGGCCTGCGAAGATCCGGGCGAGAACGACGACGACGAGGACGACGACGCGCGCTGAGCAGCGCGATAGCCGGCATCGGTGAGCGGAGCGAGATTTGGTAAAGTGTTTGCCTTCGCAGCTCATCTCCCGAAAGGCCGTATGCAATCCAGCTCAGCGCGCTCCGTGGTCGGCATCATCGGCGGTAGCGGCATCTACGACATTGACGGTCTCGAGGACCGTCAGTGGGTGAAGGCCGGTTCATCGTTCGGCGAACCCTCTGACGAGATCCTGTGTGGCACGCTGCACGGACAGGCCATGGCCTTCCTGCCACGCCATGGCCGTGGTCACAAGATTCCTCCGTCTGAGGTCAACTACCGCGCCAATATCGATGCGCTGAAGCGGCTCGGCGTCACCGATCTGATCTCCTTGTCGGCGGTCGGCTCGCTCAAAGAGCATCTCGCACCGGGCACCTTCGTCATCGTCGACCAGTTCATCGACCGTACCTTCGCGCGCGAGAAATCTTTTTTTGGTAGCGGGCTGGTCGCCCATGTATCGATGGCCCATCCGGTCTGTTCGCGGCTCGGCGACTGGCTACAGCAAGCAGCGCAGCAGGCCGGCATGGACGCGGTACGCGGCGGCACCTATCTGGCGATGGAAGGTCCGCAGTTCTCGAGTCTGGCTGAATCCAATCTGTACCGCCAATGGGCCTGCGATGTGATCGGCATGACGAATATGCCTGAAGCCAAACTCGCGCGTGAAGCCGAGATCTGTTACGCCAGCGTCGCGATGGTGACCGACTATGATTGCTGGCATCCGGATCATGCGCATGTGACGGTGGATCAGATCGTCGGTGTATTGATGGCGAATGCCGATAAGGGACGCGCGCTGGTCAAACAGGTCGTGCCGCTGCTGAAGTCGGATACACAGGCTGCCGGATGTGCGTGCCGTAGCGCGCTGCAGCACGCACTGATCACCGCGCCGGACGCGCGCGATCCGGCGATGATCGAAAAATTATCGGCAGTGGCCGGAAGGATGCTGAAACCATGAGCGTGCTGCTGCGTGAACAAATCGTCGCTGCCTGCAAGCGGCTGGAGAGTAGCGGACTGAACCGCGGCACCTCGGGCAATGTCAGCTGCCGTGAAAATGATCATTTCCTGATCACGCCGACCGGCGTGCCGGTCGAGGAGATCACGCCATCGAAAATTGTTGCGGTGGGTTTTGATGGCAAGGTCAATGGCATAGGAAAGCCCTCCAGCGAATGGCAGTTTCACTGTGACATTCTGCAGGCACGGCCCGAGATACACGCAGTCGTGCACACGCATGCGCCGCATGCGACTGCGCTCGCCTGCCTGCGCGAGAACATTCCGCCTTTCCACTACATGATCGCGCTGGCCGGTGGCGACACGATACGTTGCGCACCGTATGCGCTGTTTGGTACTGGCGAGCTATCGCGCAATGCGGTCGATGCGCTGGCCGACCGCAAGGCCTGTCTGCTAGCGAACCACGGCATGATCACGCTCGGTCGTGATCTCGATGAGGCGATGGCAGTCGCCATCGAAGTCGAATCGCTATGCCAGCAATATCTGCTCGCGCGACAGGTCGGACAGCCGGCACTGCTGTCCGACGATGAGATGCGACAGGTGATCGACCGCTTCAAAACCTATGGCAGGAATGCCGCCGACACCACAAAACAATGAATATCCGCTCGCTAATCCGCACCATTCCCGATTATCCGAAGCCGGGCATACAGTTTCGCGATATCACCACGCTGCTGAAAGATCCGCAGGGCTTCCGTTTCACTATCGACCAGCTGGTCGAACGCTACCGCGATCATCAGATCACGAAGATCGTCGGTACCGAAGCGCGCGGCTTCCTGTTCGGCGCGCCACTGGCTTATGCACTCGGTATCGGCTTCGTGCCGGTACGTAAGCAAGGCAAGCTGCCGGGCAAGACCACCGGCCACGAGTACGCGTTGGAATACGGACATGATCGCATCGAGATGCATGATGATGCGATCTCGGCCGGAGATCAGGTGCTGGTGATTGATGACTTGCTCGCCACCGGTGGCACCGCGCAGGCGACCGTGATGCTGGTGCGCGGGCTGGGCGGCACAGTGGTCGAATGCGCATTCGTGGTCGACCTGCCCGATCTCGGCGGTCGCGCGAAGCTCGAAAAGATGGGTCTGACAGTGTTCACGCTGTGCGAATTCGATGGCGACTGAGATGAGGGCCGCCGACACAGGTGCCGTGGTCACGCTGCGCTGGCAGGAGTCGCCCGACTATGGTCGCCTGCAGATGATCGACCAGACGCGGCTGCCAGCGGCATTCGACTACCTGTCGTATGACTCGGCAGCGGGCGTCGCTGAAGGCATACGCACGATGGTAGTTCGCGGCGCGCCGGCCATTGGTGTGGCTGCTGCGTATGGCATCGCGCTGGAAGCCTTGCGCGTTCAGTCATTGGCACGCGAAGCCTTCGTTGCTGCGCTCGATGTCGGCTTTGCGGTGCTTGCCACTAGTCGCCCCACTGCAGTCAACCTGTTCTGGGCGCTGGATCGCGTGCGCCGCTGTCTTGCCACGCACTCCGGCAGTACACCATCGGCGATTGCCGCAGCGCTGCTGGCCGAGGCCAAAGCGATTCATGCGGAAGATATCCGTATCAACCAGCAGATGGGTGCGCATGGCGCAGCGCTGCTACACGACGGAGCGCGCGTGCTCACTCACTGTAATGCCGGCGCGCTGGCGACCGCCGGTCATGGCACCGCGCTCGGCGTGATTCGCTCGGCAGTCGCTGCCGGCAAGCGAATCAGCGTGATCGCCGACGAGACCCGCCCTTTCCTGCAAGGTGCGCGGCTGACCGCGTGGGAGATGGTTCAGGAAAATATTCCGGTGACGCTGATCACGGACAACATGGCCGGCCATCTGATGGCGCACGGCGATATCGATGCCGTGATTGTCGGTACCGACCGCGTCGCAGCGAACGGCGATGTCGCCAACAAGATCGGCACCTATATGGTGGCGGTGCTGGCGGCGCGGCACGGCATTCCGTTTTATGTCGCGTGCCCGCTGTCAACGATCGACCTGTCGCTGGACAGTGGCCATCAGATACCGATCGAAGAACGCGCCGCGTCCGAAGTCACCGGCTTCCGGGAAGCGCAGTGGGCGGCGCCGGGCGTGATGGTGCGTAATCCTTCATTTGACGTCACGCCGGCAGAACTGGTGACGGCACTGATTACCGAAAAAGGCGTGGTGAGCGCGCCGGACCGCGACAAGCTGCGCGCGCTGTTTTCCTGAGCAGAAGCTTCAGGTACGGAAGCGCTGAGCGGATCAGACGCCGATACTTTGCGGCTCGAAGAATACGCTACCAAACAGCTTGGCCAATTTCTCCGGCGGTACCGGCGGCGAGATCAGGTAGCCCTGTAGCTGATCGCAACCCATGCGACGTAGCAGTTGCAGCTGCTCCTCCGTCTCCACACCTTCGGCCACAACGGCAATATTGAGACTGCGTCCGATCGAGACCATCGTCTCGCACAACGCATTGGCCTGCGTATCCTTGCCGAGGCGGCGCACAAAGGACTGATCAATCTTCAGTACATCAATATCCAGGCTCTGCAGTTTCGACAAGGATGAATAACCGGTACCGAAATCGTCGATCTCAAGCGCAATACCCATCGCGCGCAGCTTGCGCAGCTCAGCCTGTGCGATGCCGTCCTCGTCCAGCATGCTCGATTCAGTCAGCTCAAGCGCAATCGCCGATGAGGGCAAGGCATGCGCCTCGAGCGAGGATGCCAGCGAATGGCGCAAGCCTTCGCCCTTGAGCTGCAGCGCCGATACATTGATGGATACCGTCGGCACGGCGGCATGATCACTGCGCCAGATGGCCAGTTGCGCGCACACCTTCTGGATCACACGCTCACCGATTGGCACGATCAGTCCGGTCTGCTCGGCCACCGCAATGAATTCGGTCGGCGCCAGCAAGCCGCGCTCTGGATGCCGCCAGCGGATCAAAGCCTCCATGCCGGCCACACTACCGAGCCTGGCATCAGCGCGAGGCTGATAATAGATCACGAATTCGTCGCGCCGTATTGCCAGTTCCAGCGCATGTTCGATCGAAATGCGTTCGCGAATCTTCTGCGCGAAGGATTCGTCATAGTGCCGGAATTGCGCCTTGCCGGCCGACTTCGCTTCGTACATCGCAATATCCGCAGCGAGCAACAGCGCATCAAAATCGCGGCCGTCATCCGGAAACAGGCTGATACCGACCGACGCCCTGATCTTGAACGCACGCCACGCGCTGCCAGCGCTCATGTGTCCGATGGCAGCGATCAGACGATCCGCGACCTGCCCTGCCTGAGCCAGCGCGTTCTCGCCTAATCCGTCGAGCAGCACCGTGAACTCATCGCCTCCGATGCGTGCCAGTGGCTCATCCTGCTGCAGCACCTCGCGCAGTGTGCGCGCAATCGCTACCAGCACATCGTCACCGGCACGATGACCCAGTGTGTCGTTAATGTGCTTGAAGTTATCGAGGTCAATATAGAGCAGCGCCACTTTCCTGCCAGCATGCTCGGTCTTGCTGAGCAAACCCGGCAAGTGTTCATTCAGCCAGTGCCGGTTGGGCAGACCGGTCAGTGCATCGGTGCGCGCCATGGTCGCCAGCGTCTCCGCCTGCTGTCGTGCGTCGGATACGTCGCGTACCGTGACGGCGATACCGGCGCCGGAACGCACACCGCGTCGCTGAAACCAGCCCGGCAGATGCTGATGCTCATTGAGCACATGGAATTCGTCTTCCAGGAATCCATGCAGCAGCACCTGTGCGCCGAAGTGCCGCAGGATGGCCAGATCCTGCCCCTGAAAAAGTTGGGTCAGGGTGTGACCGATCAGGTCCGACCGCGGCTGACGCAGCATCTCGGCCGCGCGCTCGTTGCAATCTTCAATGATCCACTCGTCGGAATCCGCTCCCAGCGGACGGATCATGTAGAAGGCTTCGCGCGCCGCATCCACCGCGAGACGGAAGGTGGCCTGCACCTGCGCCTCGTGCTGGCGCTGGCGCGCATTGCGGATCTGCATCACAGCGCCAAACAGACTGGCGGCCAGCAGCAGCACACTGACCATCGATGCAATCATCAGATAGGTCGATCGGGTCGGCTCATAGGGCGCGAGCGCATTGGCCACGCTCGATGCCTCGACCAGCAGCAGCGGATAACCGTCGACACGATTCCAGCTGACCATGCGCGCCTGACGATCGATGAAATGCTCAGGCGGCTCCAGTCGCGATCCCTGATCAGCTTCGAAGCTCACCTGGGTACCAAAATAAGACGCGCGACCTCCGCCACCACCGCGGCTGGCAAGCATGCCGCCGCCTACGAGGCGAGCTGACACCGAGTCGCCCACGGGCAGATGATTCAGGTCGGGGAAAGCCACCAGATAGCCTGCCTCGACCGCGATCAGCACCGCCCCGGCGAACGAGCCATCGCGATGATTCACACGACGCGTGAAACGAATAATCTGCTTACCGGAAAAACCACCGCGCCCCTCGACCGGCGGCGATATCAGCAGACGCGCATCCGCAGTCTGCTGCGTGCGGATAAAGAAATCGAGATCACCCAGATACGCGCCACGCGCAAGATTGCGCGTGCTGGTCAGCGCATAGCCTTTGGCATCCAGCGCGACCGGATACAGCGATTCGCGATACACACCGCGCCGGTATTGCTCCTCAAGGTCCAAGGGTGTCGCGTGGCGCTCCCACTGATACTTGATCACCATCGACAACTGATCGATCTGCGTGACCACGCGCAGCAACTGCTCAGCATGCGTCCGTGCGCGATACTCGGTATCAATCCTGAGCTTGTCGATGAGCTGCTGCTCATCACGTTCGATTTTCAGTACGGCTGCAGTCCACACCAGCGCGAGCAGCAGCACGCACGCAGCTCCCCAGGCGACACCTATTCTGAGGTAAGCCTGACGTAGCGCGGTATCGGACTGTCGCAGCCAACTCTGCATAGAGAGGAAGAATCCGTCGCAGGCGCTATGCACAGCACTGCGCTTTGGTTGGGATCGGGAGTGATTCGAGGTGTTTCTATTATGCAAGAGGAGCTCTGAATATCAAAGTTCCCTCAGAGAAACATTTTGATGCGGTAGAGGCGAGCGGTAGCGCCTCCGCTGCAAATAAAAACGGCGCGGATCACCGCGCCGTTATTGAGCTAGCTCGCCATCATTTCCACAGTGCGCATTTGGATTCAGCCTTGGTCATGAAAGCCTGTTCGCCCGGGATAAGTTGCACCACCTTGTAGTAGTCCCACGGATACTTCGACTCGGCCGGCGACTTCACCTGCATCAGCGTCATGTCATGCACCATGCGGCCGTCCGGACGGACCTCACCGTTCTTCGCAAACATGTCATTGACCCGGGTCGACTTCATCTTCGCCATCACCTTGTCACCGTCATCGGTGCCGGTCGCCTTAACCGCATTCAGATAGAAGGTCGCTGCTGAATAATCAGCGGCATGCAGCATGGACGGCGCCTTCTTGTTACGTGCCATGAATTTCTTTGCCCAAGCGCGCGTTTCGTCATTGGTATCCCAGTACCAGCCATCGGTCAGATACATACCCTGAGCGATCGGCAATCCGACTGCGTGTACGTCGTTGACGAACATCAGCAGACCAGCGAGCTTCATCTTTTTATTGATGCCGAACTCGTTAGCTGCCTTGATCGAATTCACGGTATCGCCACCGGCGTTCGCCAGACCGAGTACCTGCGCCTTCGATGCCTGCGCCTGCAGCAGGAAAGACGAGAAATCCGATGCCGACAACGGATGCCGCACCGAGCCCACGACGCGGCCACCATTCGCTTTGACGACCTGCGCACCATCACTTTCGAGGGACATGCCGAATACGTAATCAGCGGTCAGGAAGAACCAGTCCTTGTTGCCCTGTTTCGTCAGCGCAGCTGCAGTGCCACGCGCCATGGATGCGGTGTCGTAAGCGTAATGGATGGTGTACGGTGTGCACTCTTCATTGGTCAGGCGTGAGCTACCTGCGCCGATCGCGATGAAAGGTTTTTTCTTTTCCGCAGCGACCTTGGCCATCGCGAGATTGGTTGCGGAATTGGTGCCGCCGATCAGCATATCGACGCCTTGCTGGTCGAACCATTCACGCGCACGCGATGCGGCGATATCTGCCTTATTCTGATGATCCGCCGACACGAACTCGATTTTCTTGCCGTTGACGGTACTGCCAAAATCGGCGATCGCCATCTTGATCGCATCGGCACCGGCCGGACCGTCAACATCCGCATACAAGCCGGACATATCGGTGATGAAACCTATCTTGATCGTGTCATTCGATACCTGCGCCAATGCGACGGGCGACATCAGCGACGCCAGGGTCGCGGCCAGCGAGAGCATTCTGATTTTCAATGGGTTCTCCTTTTATTCTTCATGGGTGGACTTCGGGTGGTCATCCTCAAGCCGCCAGATCTTAGCATGGCCCATTCCACACAGGATCCGGGTGGCAAGCTGCGGAAATCTTCGCCCGGACCGGTTCAGCGCGACCACGATTTGCGCAGCATGCATCGCATGCTATCGCCGACATGGATCAAATGCATGAACTTGTTCGAAGACGCCTTGCCTACCCACTACCGCCGGCGCCGCGCGCATGATGGCGGCAATCTGACGCATCCTCAATGGCAATACAGGAGATGACGATGGAAACGAATTACCCCGGCAGCGGCAGCGAAACCAGCGGACTGCACAAGGACAGGGAGACCAGCGCGTCGATCGGCGGTGCCGGTACGGCGGGCGGCAAGGCAACGCGTATGCGTGATGAGCTTTCCACACTGAAAAGCGATCTTGATGCGCTGATGTCGCATGCATCGACACTGGATGACCATGAACTACGCGAAGCACGCGACCGTATCCTCGCGCGCTTTTCGTCGATGCGCTACGCGGCACGCGGCATTGCGAATCAGGCCGGACGCCAGTTCAGTCAGGGACGCGACATCACCGCCGACTATGTGCGTGACAAACCCATACAGTCCGTCGCTATCGCGGCCACTGTCGGCCTGTTGCTCGGCGCGCTGATGCGGCGCGGCTGAGATAGCCCGGGAGCTTCGCGTGTTCGAGACACTGAAGAAGTCCAGACAATTATCCCTGATCATCCTCGACCGGCTGGGCGACTATCTGGCCTTGCTGCGACTGGAAATGAAGATGCAGGGACGCGAGATCAGTATCCAGATCGCCGGCTTCGCGGCGGCGGCACTGTGTGCCGTGTTCGCGCTGATGTTTGTTGGGTTCGCCATCATCATCAGCTTCTGGGACGGCCCATACCGAGCACTGGCCGCATGGGTGGTGGTCGCGCTTTATGCACTCGGTATGTTGGCCGGGTGGTCGCTGGCGCGGAACCATGCGGGCAAGGTCAATACGCTCGGCACGCTGCGCGATGAAATACGGCGTGACGCTGCACTCGTCAGGGAATCGCTATGAAGCCTTCACTGGAAGATGAGCGCCGACAACTGCTCGAGCATATCGAAGCCAGTCGTGCCATATACCGACGCATGCTGTCCGGCGAACCGATATCTCCATCATCCCGCACCCTTGCTCACGCAGGCATAGCGCGGCAAGGACACAGCCCTCACCGGGGCGAGCGCGTGCTGCATTGGATCACTGAACATCCGCTATGGGTCGCCGGCGCTGTCGCGCTGGTCATCTTACTGGCGCCGCGCGTGATGAATGCGCGCCGGCGCGCTGCACGTGTGATCACGTCACAGTCATACCGCGAACCCGAGCATTCCCAGCGCAGCGGCACGCTGCGCGCGCTGCTGAGCTCGGCTGCGCTGCTGTTGCGCCATCCGGCACAGCTACGCGCTGCCGAGCGTATTGCACAATCGGCATGGCGCTGGATACAGCGCCGCCGTATCGTTGCATCACCGACGCCAGCGACGGCGTCCCGGGCAGACCGCCTTCACTAAATCACGCGCTTACCAGGAGACCTCATGAAACGACTGATCCCATGGACTGGCATGCTGGCACTCTGCGTCATGCTGGCTGCTTGCAATACGATGCGTGGCTTCGGACAGGATGTACAGCGCGGTGGCGAGAAGGTGGAAGGCGCGGCGAGCAGCACTCAGAAAAAAATGTGAGCGCGCGCCATCGCATATCAAGGTAGGTCACTTCATGAGTAGGTGTAATACACCAGCCTGACCAGCGCCGAATCAAAGTACAGCGCCTGCCACGGGATCACGACCGGTGCCTTGCCACTCTGCGGCAGGACGACGACATAGCGCAGCTGACGACTGCGTACATCCACCAGCACGGACTTGACCCGGCCCATCATCTGGCCGGTGGCAGTCACGACCGGGCAGGCGCGCAGTAACTCGGTTGCCGAAGATTGGCCCGCGTTCATACAGGAAAATCGCCTGCGCTGCGCCTTCACGGCGCCGCTGCCACCTTCGAAATTTTTCAGCATGAAACTCCCCCGTCGAGTTGAATTCGACTCTGTGCCCGGCAACGGAGTTCACGCATGACCGAAGCGCTCAGGTCCGGCCGAGATCCGTTCGCGCGTTGGCCGCTTCTGCCTCACCCGACTCTGTCCAGGTGGTCCGACGTGCGCCGATCGCGCCCAGAGCGCCACCGATGACGGACAACAGCAAGGACAACGCGACAGCGCCGAATACCACCCAGGCCGCGGTGCTGGCGCCCCGGATCGCGCGATCAGCCGCTGCGCGTCCCTGCGGCGATGCCTGCTCAGGTGCGCCTGACAGAATCAGCGCCTGATCGACGACATTGGATGCATGATCTCGCCGCACGCCCATATTGCTGCTCATGTAGTCGATGGCCTGATCGCGCTGACCGCTGGCGATATATTGTTGCAGTGTGCGCATCGAGGCTTCGCTCACATTCGTGCCAAGCTGACGATTCAGCAGCGCGGTCAGTCCGCCCGGACTGGTACCGCTTTGCGCTATTGCGCTGGCACCCTGACCGATGCCGGAGAACAGCGCCGACACCAGCGAACCACCGGCGGAGGTGGCCAGCACGACAAATAGCAGGGTCGTGACCGCCCACGAGACGATACCGTGCAAGATGCCGTCCGTCTTGCGCTTCAGACCCGACATCCGACCGGCCACATAGGCACCGGTCATCGCCGAGATCAGCATCGATACACCGGCCCAGACCAGCGCGCCTGTACCCGGCGCCTCGCCCTGCTGCACGCTGGTCATCGATAGTCCGCTGGCGATGCCGAGCAAGGTCAGCACAAGCTGCACTGAAATGCCGACTGCGACGCCGGCCAGCACGGCGCCCCAGCGTATTGACGGGAACAACGGGCGCCGGATAATGTTTTCCTGCGAAATCAGGGTGCCGCCGGGATAGTTGGCGCCTGTGTCGAGGTGAATGGTGGCCATCTGCGATCTCCTTGCTTCCATGGGCTCAGCTGGTTGGAGTGCGGCTGCCGCGAATCCTCCTCCGGTTTTGGCAGGCATCAAAACACTGCCGTAGCGTGATACCGGTCAGTTGCCTACAGCTTGCTGAGCACACCGTTGGTAATCTTGACCCGGTCACCACTCTTGATCACTGGTGGCGCTTCCTGCGCGAAGGATTGCGTGCTGCCGTCGTCCATCTGTATCGTGACCTTGTAGATCTCACCCGCATTGCGCCGCTTTTCCATTTCGTGTCCGACATAGGCACCACCGGCCGCGCCAGCCGCCGTCGCGACCGTCCGCCCGGTACCACCGCCGACCTGATGCCCGACAATGCCGCCGACAGCCGCACCGGCCAGTGTGCCCAGACCGATCCCCTGTGAGCGCGGCACTACCTCCACTGACTGTATCGTGCCCGTGCCATTCACATTCGATGCAATCGGCTGCGCGCCGGTCGAACCACCAAACAAATCACTTCCCAGATTCTGGCAACCGGCCCCCAGCGCCGCTGCGAACATGACTGGCAACCACGCTTTCCCTGTCTTCATCGATCTCTCCTGAAAGCAAATCAGTAATCCCTCCCTGACTGAGCTGCGTGACGCTAGGCCAACACGGACGCCGACCGACCCGAACAGCGATGCGATATCGACGCCCGCGCAGGCTCACACCGCGCTACTGCCAGTAGGGCTGCTGGTTGTAATACGAATAGACCTGTTCCGCCCAGCTCGTATCAGCCATCGACGGCCAGTGATCTTTATCGAAACCGGGTGCCCCCTGCAGTCGGTCTTTCGGCACATCCAGAACGAAACACTTGCGGTCCGCGTCCAGCGTCAACGCACTCCACGGAATCGCGAACAGCTTGTCACCCATACCGAGGATGCCGCCGAATGACAGCACGGCATAGGCAACGCGTCCGCTGCCAACATCCAGCATGATGTCCTCGATGCTGCCAAGCTTGTCGCCCTGCAGGTTGATGACGTCGTCGCCCTGTAGCGTATCGGCCGCCATCACATTCGGCCCCGGTCCGCTGTGGTCATCAGGCTGTCGCTGCATGATGCGGGCACCCGGCTGCCCCGCGCTGCCTTGCGGCGGATTGGAAGAGAGACTCATCTTGCGTCCTTTCATTGCGATGGTTCCACGCCCGTTGCGTGTTGACTTTCGACTGTGTCGGGAGCGATTTAGTGCCGAGGACAAAAATACGAATTCAGCAGTTGACCGTCGCCGGCAGCAAGACTGATGGGTGCCTCACCCATCATGGCCTTGGCCGACAAGGCCGCTCGCTCTTCGTTACCATAGCCTTCGAGCCGGTTGTACAGCGTCTTCAGGCTGATGCCGAGCAGATCGGCGGCGCGCTTCTTCACACCGCCACATAAATCGAGCGTGGCAAAGATCAGCTTGCGATCCACATCGGCCAGCGAACTGCCGACCGGCACCGCCAGCGTCAGTGCAGTCGCCATCGATTGCGCAGGCCCGGTCGCAAGCAGCTCGGTATCAATCAGCTCATCCGCCAGTATGTAGGCGCGCTGAATGACATTGCGCAATTCGCGCACATTGCCGGGCCAGTGATAGTGCGTGAGTATCGACAAGCTGCGCGCCGACAGCGTCTTTGCGCTGCCATGCGCCGCATTCAGGTCATCGAGGAAATGACAGGCCAGTAGCGCGACATCATTACCGCGCTCGCGTAACGGCGGAATCTTCAGCGGGAAGACATTCAGACGATGAAACAGATCCAGTCGCAGCTTGCCCTCGGCAATCGCTGCATCCGGATCACGGTTAGTCGCAGCAACGATGCGCACATCGGTGTGCAGTTCCTGATTGCTGCCGATACGCATGAAGGTACCGGTCTCGAGAACTCGCAGCAGCTTGACCTGGAGCTCAATCGGCATTTCCACGACTTCATCAAGAAATAAGGTGCCGCCGGATGCGCGTTCGAAGTAACCTTTATGCTGACGATCTGCGCCGGTGAAGCTGCCTTTTTCATGGCCGAAGATCTCGCTCTCGATCAGCTGCGGCGAAATGGCGCCGCAATTCACCGGCAGAAAAGGATGTTGCTGACGTCTCGACAGCGCATGAATCTTCTGCGCGACCAGCTCCTTCCCGGTTCCGCTCTCGCCAAGCAGCAGCACGCTGGCCTCCGTCGGCGCAACGCGTGCCAGATGCTCGCGCAGTGTGTTCATCACGATTGATTCGCCAAGCAGCTCACACGCACCGTTGCTGGATGATGCATCATGGCGTATCAGCGGTCGTCTGGATAAAAGCAAATGCTGGATACGCCGACGGTCCAGCGGTAACGTCAGGTAATCGAGCGCTCCACGCCGGATCGCCTGTACCGCCTGATCGACCTCGGGTCGCGCGGCAATGACCGCCAGTGCAATGGCACCGTCATGAGCATAGGCATCGAGCAGATCAATGCCGCTGCCATCCGGCAGTTCCTGAGTCGTGAATATCCAGTCGGGCTGCTGCGATCTCAGCAGCGTGATCGCCTGCTTCAGCTGGTCCGTTACGGTGACGGTGCAACCCTCGTCACCCGCCCAGTGGCGCAAAGTGGATGCGATGTCCGGGTCGTCGGCGACGATCAGTACATGGGGCATGGGAGCAGCTCACGAGAGCGACAGATACAGACTGAACGCAGCAACTGAGGGCGACAGGAGACGTCTGCGCCGGCAGTCATCCCCGGTCCGCATGAGTATCTCAGCCTTACTTCGTCGACGGGCTGCCGGATTCCGAACCGCCCTTTGCGCCAGACGGATCCGCGCTGCCCGACCTGCCCTTGTCTGAACTGCTGCCACCCCCTGACATATCGTTACCCGACGGCGAACCACCAGCGCTGCTACCACTGGTTCCGCTACCGCTGGCTCCGCTGCCACCTTCTCCGCTGCGCTGGCAGGCAGACAGCGAGCTGACCGCCAGCATCGGCACGAAGAGCAGCACCAGCCATCTTTTCATCACTGCTTTAATTGGTGTTTTCATCGCTATGCTCATCAGCTTGTTCCTCCGGATGGAATAAAAAAGTCGATCTCTCACTGGTGCTTGGCCTTACTTCGTCGCGCCGGAGCTGCTGCCGGCGCCGGTGGAACTTCCCGAGTTGCCGGGCATGCTGCCGCTCTCAGTGCCCGTACCTGTGGTGCCATAGCTCATGCCGCTGCCGGAGGATCCCGGGCTTGGTCCGGATGTTGCGCCACTCGTCGATGCGCCCGGGGTTCCGTCCGTCGATGCACCCGGGGATCCTGAGGAACCCGACGTGCTTCCCGGTACCGAAGCACCGCCCGACGTACCGCCGGGTGATGGTCCCTCACCGCCGCCAGCGCCGCTCTTCGGTGTTGATGGCGCTGCGCCGGGCGTTTGAGGAGACTCAGCGGGTGGTGTCGGTGTGGCCGGCGCTGAAGGACTTGGAGTTGTGCTGCTGGGTGAGCTGCTCGTTGCTCCGCCGGTGCCCGTGCCCTGCTCACCGCCTCCACCGCCACCGCGGTTGCAGGCCGCGACGCTGAGGGTCAGCAAGCTCAGCAGGATCAGTGTCCGTGAAGCATGCAGTGTCAGATTCATTGCCATTCCTTTCAACTCAGGATGAAGTCATTGCCTTACGTCTTGACTGGGGTGTGCTGCATAAGTTTCAACACCGGCGGGTACGGTCTGCGTCTCAGCAAAAGCGAGTCGGCAAAACGGTCGCCAGAGCTTCGTGATGGTGCGCTGCTGATGACGGATGCTTTTGATGTCAGGCAGGGGGACGGACATTGTCTGCTGCGGTGTTGACCTGCCGCTGTCCAAACACTGTTTGAGACTGACTCTCCCGATGTCCGATGCCAAGACTCTGAAGCGCTTCGAGCTACTGTATGGCAGCTCGCCACCGATGGAGACCATGTATCGCCAGTTGCAGCGGGTTGCCGCGACGAACGCAACGGTATTACTGGAAGGAGAAAGCGGTACCGGAAAAGAACTGATTGCGCGGACCATTCACTTGCGTAGCCTGCGCTCCGAAGGCCAGTTCGTCGCGGTCAATTGCGGCGCGATTCCCTCGCACCTGATCGAAGCTGCTTTGTTCGGGCATGAACGTGGCAGCTTTACCGGCGCGCTGAAGCGGCAGACGGGCTATTTCGAACATGCCAGCGGCGGCACCTTGTTCCTCGACGAAATCACCGAGATGCCCTGTGATATGCAGGTCAAGCTCTTGCGGGTACTGGAAAACGGAAGTTTTCTTCGCATCGGTGGCAGCGAGCCCGTGACCGTGAATATCCGTGTCATCGCAGCGACCAATCGACCGCTGCATCTGGCAGTTCAGCAGGGAAGTTTGCGTCAGGATCTGATGTACCGCCTTGCAGTATTCCCCTTACGCGTGCCACCACTGCGCGAGCGCGGAACTGATATCGATCTGCTGGCGCAGCATTTCCTGCACCTGCTGAACGCGGAGGCAGGAACACATAAGCAGCTGTCAATGCGTTCGCTTCAACGCTTGCGCAGCTTCTCGTGGCCAGGTAATGTGAGGGAACTGAAAAATCTGATTCATCGTGCTTATATTCTTTCGACAGACATCATCGACATTGACGAACCGAAATCCTCATCGCACTCACGACGCGTGCTCGCCAACGGTACGCTGAATTTCCCGGTCGGAATACCACTCGCGGATGCACAACGGGATCTGATCGTCGCTACCTTGCAGCACTTCAGCGGCAATAAACGGCTGACTGCGTCAGCGCTCGGTATCAGTGTGAAGACACTCTATAACCGGTTGAAGACGCATTGAGGCAAGAGCCAGTAGCGGGTATCGCTTCGCTTTCGTCGAGGTGTTCGGGTGTCAGCGAAGCCAGCGGTATTCAATGATCGATACTTCAAGCTACAGGAAATTACTCCGAAGCTTCGAATCTATTAGTCAGCCTGCCATCGGCAAGGCGCGGGCGGCCTGCAACAGCAGCTGCGGATCATTACCGGCCAATACCTTCGCATCGGACATCTTCTGTCGGAATTCGCGCGCACCGCGCAAGCCCATCATTAAGCCGAGCATGTGACGCACAATGGAGTTCATGCGCGGACCGCCGGTCGCCACCTGCGCTGCGATATACGGCAGCATCGCCTCGACGACCTGCAGGCGAGTCTTGTCAAAGGGCAGCTCGCCGTAATAGCGCTCGTCGAATGCTGATAATAACCACGGGTTGTGATAAGCCTCACGACCAATCATCACACCATCCAGATGCTTCAGGTGTTCGTCTATTTCTTCCAGAGTGCGTATGCCGCCATTGACGATGATCTCCAGCTGCGGGAAGTCTTTTTTCAGCTGATACGCATAGTCATACTTTAACGGCGGTATCTCGCGGTTTTCTTTCGGCGACAGACCCTTCAGGATCGCGTTACGTGCATGGACGATGAACGTCTTGCAGCCGGCATCCGCCACAGCACCCACGAAATCACGCACAAAGTCGTAGGACTCGACATCGTTGATGCCCACGCGATGTTTGACGGTGACATCGATATCCACCGCATCTCGCATCGCCTTCACACCATCAGCGACCAGCCCGGGCTCGGCCATCAGACAGGCGCCGAAGGCACCACGCTGCACCCGCTCAGACGGGCAGCCGCAGTTCAGGTTGATCTCATCATAGCCCCACTGCTGGCCGAGTTTCGCGCACTGCGCAAGTTCGGCCGGCTCGCTGCCGCCGAGCTGCAGCGCGACCGGATGCTCTTCTTCATTGAAGTCGAGCTGGCGCGGCGCATCACCATGGATGACCGAACCGGTGGTCACCATCTCGGTGTACAGCCAGGTATGGCGCGTCAGATGGCGGTGGAAATATCGGCAATGGCGATCCGTCCAGTCGAGCATGGGCGCGACCGACAGACGGCGTGGCGGGAGGCGGGATGGGTAGCTCACGGAATCAGAGGCTGTTCAGTGCAGATTGAATTTTAACGGGATATGGCAAATCGTCGTTCAACATAAGAAAAGGCGCCCGAGGACGCCTTTGGTGATGGGCGAGTACTGCGGCTTACGCCGCTTCCTCACGCGAAGCGCGCTTGCGCTCGTGCTCTTTCAGGTAACGCTTACGCAGACGAATACTCTTCGGCGTGATCTCGACCAGTTCATCATCCTCGATGAACTCCACCGCATATTCCAGCGATAGTTCGATCGGCGGCACCAGTCGCACCGCTTCGTCGGTACCCGACGCGCGCACGTTGGTCAGCTGCTTGCCCTTGATCGGGTTCACGACCAGATCGTTGTCGCGCGAATGAATGCCGATGATCATGCCCTCGTAGACCGCATCGTTATGGCTGACGAACATACGACCGCGATCCTGCAGCTTCCACAACGCGTAGGCAACAGCCGCGCCGTCATCCTGCGAGATCAGCACGCCGTTACGGCGACCGGCGAGTTCACCTTTGGTCGGGTCTACCGCGCCATAGACATCGAATACGTGACTCATCAGGCCGGTGCCGCGCGTGAGTGTCATGAATTCGCCCTGAAAACCGATCAGACCACGTGCCGGAATGCGGTATTCGAGGCGCACACGACCTTTTCCATCCGGCTGCATATCCTGCAAATCGCCGCGACGACGGCCCAGTTCTTCCATCACGCCGCCCTGATGCGCTTCTTCGACGTCAACCGTGAGATTCTCGAACGGCTCGTGACGCACGCCATCGACCATCTTGTACACCACGCGAGGACGCGACACCGCGAGCTCAAATCCTTCGCGACGCATGTTTTCCAGCAAAATGGTCAGGTGCAGTTCGCCACGACCCGACACTTCGAAAATCGTATCGTCATCTGTCGGCGCCACACGCAAAGCGACGTTCGCCTTCAGCTCGCGCTCCAGGCGCTCACGCAGCTGGCGGCTGGTGACGAACTTGCCCTCACGACCCGCCAGCGGCGAGGTGTTGACCATGAAGTTCATCGTCAGTGTCGGCTCGTCGACGGTCAGCATCGGCAGCGCATCCGGCTTGTCGAGCGCGCAAAGCGTTGAACCGATGCCGATATCTTCAATACCATTGATCAGCACGATGTCACCGGCCATCGCTTCGGTAACTACCTCGCGCTCCAGACCTCTGAATTTCAATACCTGATTGATGCGACCTTTGATCGGTGTTGAATCCGGACCATTGAGGATCAGCACGTCCTGCAGCGACTTCACCCGGCCACGGCTGATACGGCCGATGCCGATCTTGCCAACGTACGACGAGTAGTCCAGTGACGAGATCTGCAGCTGCAGCGGACCGTCATAGTCATCATCGCGAACGGGCACGTGCTTCAGGATGGAATCAAACAGTGGCGTCATGTCGCCTTCGCGAACTTCCGAATCCAGACTTGCATAGCCATTCAGCGCGGAAGCAAACACCACCGGGAAGTCGAGTTGCTCTTCGGTCGCGCCGAGCTTGTCGAACAGCTCGAAGGTCGCATTGATCACCCATTCCGGACGCGCGCCCGGACGGTCGATCTTGTTCACGACGACGATAGGCTTCAAACCCAGCGCGAGCGCCTTGCGGGTCACGAAGCGAGTCTGCGGCATCGGGCCTTCGACTGCATCGACCAGCAGCAGCACCGAATCCACCATCGACAGCACGCGTTCCACTTCACCACCAAAGTCGGCATGGCCCGGGGTGTCCACAATATTGATGTGCGTACCTTTGTATTCCACCGCGCAGTTCTTCGCGAGAATCGTGATGCCGCGCTCTTTCTCGAGGTCGTTCGAGTCCATTACTCGGGTATCGACCTGCTGGTTCTCACGGAAAGTGCCGGACTGACGCAGCAGCTGGTCCACCAGCGTGGTTTTGCCGTGGTCGACGTGGGCGATGATGGCGATGTTGCGCAAGGCGCGTTGGGTAGTAGTCATGGGATCCTGTTGCAGTGCAAGACGAATTCGGTAAACCCGGGAGTTTAACACGCGGGTGTTGATAGATTATGAAAAATCCTGAAATTTCAATGGCTTGGAATATTGGCCACCAGCCGCTCGGGCGCCAGTAGCGCGCCGTGTGTGAGTATCGCCGTGCCCAGCAGCGAAGACCGGTGGTAGACACGGACGCGACCGTCGTCGCAGGGAGCAGCCATACCGGCGCGGTTTAGTGCAATGCGCTGGCCCTGTCGGAAGCGGCTCGCCAGATCATCATCGAGTTGTACGCTTGGAAATTTTGCCAATAGGGCATCAACCGGTAGCAATTGCGCGACGCGATCCGCTTCGGCTGATGCGGAGAGCTCGTCCAGCGTCATCGCGCGCGACAGCATCAGCGTATCAATGCCGGTTCGGCGCAGCGCGCTGAGGTGAGCGCCGCAGCCAAGCGCAGCGCCAATATCTTCACCCAGCACGCGCACATAGGTGCCCTTGCTGCAGGTAACGCGCAGTTTCAATTGTGACGGCGCGCATTCCAACAGCTCCAGCGCATGAATCATGACATCGCGAGCTTCGCGCTCCAGCGTGATGCCCTCGCGCGCATATTCGTACAGCGGCTTGCCGTCACGCTTGAGCGCCGAATACATCGGTGGCACCTGCCGCAGGGGGCCGCGAAATTTTGCCAGCGCGGCCTCGACTTCCTCACGGCTGACCTCCGCCGGCTTGGTCGCGACGACCTCACCCTCGGTGTCGCCGGTCGTTGTCGTCATGCCGAGTTGCACAGTTGCTTCATAGGTCTTGTCGGCATCGAGCAAGTCTTGCGCGAACTTGGTGGCTTCGCCAAAACACAGTGGCAACAGACCGGTCGCAAACGGATCCAGCGTACCGGTGTGTCCGGCCTTTTCCGCATTCAATAACCATTTGACCTTCGCCAGCGCCTGCGCACTACTCAGGCCTGCCGGCTTGTCGAGCAACAATACGCCGTGCACGGGCACGCGCTTGCGCTTAGCAGACTGGTTCATCGGAAAAGAAAAGGAATCAGGACTCGTCCGCGTCGGTCGCGCGGGTCGCGTTTGCTTCGTCGATCAGCTTTGACATCGCGGCACCCCGTGACGGCGATTGGTCGTACGCGAAGTGCAGTTCGGGCAGGGTATGGATATGCAGTCGACGACCGAGCTGCGCACGCAGGAAACCGGAAGCCTTGCGTAGTCCGAGCAGCGTGTTTTGCACTGAGTCAGGGTCGTCGATCAGCGTGGTGAAGAAGACCTTCGCATGCGCGTAGTCAGGCGTCAGCTGCACCTCGGTCAGCGTGATCATACCGACGCGCGGATCCTTCACTTCCATCGCGATCAGCTCGGCCAGATCTTTTTGAATCTGATCGGCGACGCGCAGGCCGCGTCCGGGGATGGATTTACTATGTTTGGCCATGAATCAGTGAGTGAAGGCTTAACCCGTTCGAAAGCCGTAGCGAGAGATACACGTCCGGTCTGAAATACGCATCGAAGTTGTTGCACGATGTGTACCGCAAGACCGGACTCGCCATGCCGCAGGTTCGCGGAAGGATGATTACAGTGTACGAGCGACTTCCTGGACTTCGAAGACTTCCAGCTGATCGCCTTCCTGAATGTCGTTGAAGTTCTTCAGTGACAGACCGCACTCGAAGCCGGACTTTACTTCCTTCACGTCATCCTTGAAGCGCTTCAGCGAATCGAGCTCACCGGTCCAGATCACCACGTTGTTACGTAGCAGTCGCACGTTCGAGCCGCGCTTGACCATGCCATCGAGCACATAGCAGCCCGCGATCGAACCAATCTTGCTGACGTGGAAGACCTGACGAATCTCGACCAGACCGATATTGCTTTCGCGCTTCTCCGGCGTCAGCATGCCACCCAGTGCTGCCTTGATCTCGTCGATCGCGTCGTAAATGATGTTGTAGTAGCGGATGTCGATACCCGAGGCCTCAGCCAGCTTGCGCGCTGATGCGTCGGCGCGCACATTGAAGCCGAGGATGACTGCCTTCGACGCCAGCGCAAGGTTGACATCGGATTCGCTGATGCCACCAACTGCGCCATGCACCACCTGCACGCGTACTTCGGAAGTCGACAGCTTCTGCAGCGACGTGACCAGTGCTTCCTGCGAACCCTGCACATCGGCCTTGACGATCAACGGCAGGTTCTTCACCTCGCCCTCGGCCATCTGCTCGAACATATTCTCCAGCTTCGCAGCCTGCTGCTTGGCGAGCTTCACATCGCGATACTTGCCCTGCCTGAACAGCGCAATTTCGCGCGCCTTGCGCTCGTCGGTCAGCACCATCACTTCTTCGCCGGCTGCCGGCACTTCCGTCAGACCCTGAATCTCGACCGGAATCGACGGACCAGCCTCATTGATCGCCTTACCGTTTTCGTCCAGCATCGCGCGCACGCGACCGTAGGACGAACCCGCCAGCACGATATCGCCGCGCTTCAGCGTACCGCTCTGAATCATGATCGTGGCGACCGGACCGCGGCCCTTGTCGAGCTTCGCTTCGATCACGAGACCCTTGGCCGGTGCATCGACCGGTGCCTGCAGTTCCAGCACCTCAGCCTGCAGCAATACGTTCTCGAGCAGCGTGTCGATGCCCTCGCCGGTCTTCGCCGACACCGGGATGAACGGCGATTCACCGCCATAGGCTTCCGGCACCACCTGCTCGGCCACCAGCTCCTGCGTGACGCGGTCGGCGTTCGCACCTTGCTTGTCAATCTTGTTGATCGCGACCACCAGCGGCACACCAGCTGCCTTCGCGTGCGCGATCGCTTCCTTGGTCTGCGGCATCACGCCGTCATCCGCCGCCACCACCAGAATGACGATGTCGGTTGCCTTCGCGCCGCGCGCACGCATCGCGGTGAATGCTTCGTGGCCGGGGGTATCGAGGAAGGTGATCATGCCGCGCGGCGTCTCGACGTGATACGCGCCAATGTGCTGCGTGATACCACCAGCTTCACCCGAAGCCACTTTCGCGCGACGAATATAGTCGAGCAGCGAGGTCTTGCCGTGGTCGACGTGACCCATCACGGTGACGACCGGCGCGCGTGGCTTGAGTTCGGCATCCACATGCTCCACGCCCAGATCGAGCAAGGCTTCCGGATCGTCGAGCTTGGCGGCGTGCGCAACATGGCCCATCTCTTCAACCACGATCATCGCCGTTTCCTGATCGAGTACCTGGTTGATCGTGACCATCTGGCCGAGCTTCATCAGCTGCTTGATCACCTCGGCAGCCTTGACCGCCATCTTGTGCGCGAGTTCAGCCACCGTAATGGTCTCGGGCACGTTCACTTCGCGCACGATAGCCTCGGTGGGCTGCTGGAAATTCGTCTCGCGATCGTCATGATGCGAATTGCGGCGTCCGCGCGGACCCGCGCGCCAGCCGTCACGACCGCCGGACGGTGCACCGCGCGTCTTCAGACCGCCGGCACTGCGTTTCTTTTCATCCTGCCAGGTCGACGACACATTGGCCGACTTGATCGACTTCTTGTCGCCGGGCTTTTTGTCATCCTTCTTGTCACCGGGCTTGGCCGCCGTGGTGGCCGGGCGATGCAGCGTGCCCTCAGCACGTGCAGCCGGTGCGGGCGCCGGTTCCGGCGCTTTGATGACCTTGCGCGGCTGCGACATCATCAGCTTGATCTGCGCAACTTCATCAGCCACCGCCTTGCGCGCGCGGTCGGCATCGGCGGCGCGTGCGGCTGCTTCCTGCTCGCGCTTGGCCAGTTCGGCCTTGGCTTCTTCGGATCGGGCTTCGGATGCGGCAGCAGCGGCCGCGACATCGTTTGCGCGCTCGCTCTCGCGCGCCTGCTCGGCAGCGCGCTCAGCTTCCATGCGCGCCAGTTGTTCCTGTTTTTCGCGCAGATCAGCTTCCTGACGCGCGATCAGTTCGGCCTGACGACGTGCGTCGTCGGCGCGGCGGGCCAGTTCGGCTTCGTCGACCACGGATACGGGCGCGACAGCAACCACCTCTTCCGGCGTCGCCACAGGCGCGTCGTCGCGTTTGACGAAGGTGCGCTTCTTGCGGACCTCGACCTGAATCGTGCGCGACTTGCCGCTCGAATCGGCTTGCTTGATCTCGGTCGTTTCCTTGCGCGTCAGCGTGATCTTCTTTTTCTCGCCTTCGCCGGAAACACCGTGCACCTTGCGCAGGTGACCGAGCAGCTTGTCCTTGTCGTCCTTGGACAAGATATCTTCTGCCGAGCTCTTTTCAACACCGGCATCGCGTAGCTGCTTGAGCAGCACATCAGCTGGCATCTTCAGCTCGGTGGCAAACTGGTCTACGTTGTTACTGGCCATTCAATCCTCTTTTCTCGTGACGCGTTTCGATGGTGTGCAGGCCTGTTTACTTGCTCTCGGCAAGGCTCCACACACGCGCCTGCAGCGCCTTCGCGTGATCGTCATATTTGGCGTCGATCTGGCGCATCTCATCGTCCGTCACGTCCTTGAATTCTTCATCGATCAGCTGGCGGGCACGATCGGAAGACAGCGCAAGAATGGCGCCGAACTCGTCGTAGGCAAGGTTCGCAAACTGCTCCAGCGTCTTCACACCGGCCAGGCCGAGCTTGCCGGCCGTGCTGCGGTCCATGTCCTCGAGATTGAGCAGTGCATCGTCCATGCCCTCAAGACCTTCTTCAGACGCAATCGCCTCGGTGACCAGCGCATCGCGTGCACGATTACGCAGCTCGTTGACGGTGTCTTCATCGAAAGCGTCGATCTCGAGCATTTCCTGTATCGGCACGTAGGCGATCTCTTCCAGGGTCGCGAACCCTTCCTGCGCGAGGATGTCGGCAACTTCCTCGTCGACATCCAGCTTTTCCATGAACAGCGAGCGGACTGTCGCCGTCTCGGAGGCCGCCTTGTCGGCTGACTCCTCGGCGGTCATGATGTTGATCTGCCAACCGGTCAGCTCAGACGCAAGGCGCACGTTCTGACCGCCGCGACCAATCGCGATCGCGAGGTTTTCCTCGTCAACCACCACGTCCATTGCATGCTTGTCTTCGTCGACGACGATGGACGACACATTCGCCGGCGCCAGCGCACCGATGACGAACTGCGCCGGGTCATCCGACCACAGCACGATGTCGACGCGCTCGCCACCCAGTTCACCGGTCACGCTCTGCACGCGCGAGCCGCGCATGCCGACGCAGGTACCGATCGGGTCGATGCGCTTGTCGCTAGTGTAGACAGCGATCTTCGCGCGCACCCCTGAGTCACGCGCGGCGGATTTGATTTCCAGCAGTCCCTGCTCGATCTCGGGAACCTCGAGCTCGAACAGCTTCATGATGAATTCCGGCGCGGTACGCGACAGGATCACTTGCGGGCCGCGCGCATTACGGTCAATGCGCAGGATGTACGCACGCACACGATCACCGATGCGGAGGTTTTCCTTCGGAATCATCTGGTCACGCGGCAGGCGAGCTTCAATCTTGCCGGATTCGACGATGGCATCACCGCGCTCCATGCGCTTGATGGAACCGGTCACCAGCGCATCGCCGCGCGCCAGGAAATCAGCGAGAATCTGCTCGCGCTCGGCATCACGAATACGCTGCAGCACGACCTGCTTGGTGTCCTGCGCGAAGCGGCGACCAAAATCAACCGACTCGATCGGCTCTTCAATGTAATCGTCGACTTCGATGTCATCAATCTGCTCTTTGGCTTCAAACAGCAGGATTTCCTGGTCGGGCAGCTGCAAACCAGCCTCGTCCGGCACCACGTGCCAGCGGCGGAAGGTTTCGAACTCACCGGTATCGCGGTCGATGGACACGCGGATATCAACCTCGCCCTCGTAGCGTTTCTTGGTGGCCTGGGCCAGTGCATGCTCGAGCGCGCCGAAGACGACTTCCTGCTCGACGTTTTTCTCACGCGCCAGCGCATCAACCAGCAACAAAATTTCGCGACTCATTTACGACTCCTGAAATCCACTTTCGGCACCAAGCGTGCCTTGTCCACTTCCGCCAGCGAAAACTCAAGCATCGCCGGCCCATCATTACCTTCAAACTCAAGCTTCAGCGTGTCGCCATCGGGCTCGTGCAGGATGCCCTGGAAGGACTTGCGGTTGGCTGCAGCCGGCATTGCCATGCGCAGCTTCACCACCGCCTCTTGCCCGGCGAAGCGCGCATAGTCCGCAAGCTTCTTCAGCGGCCGATCCAGCCCCGGTGATGACACCTCAAGCCGCTCGTAACTCGCGTTCTCGACCGTCAGCACATGCAGCAGCTGATGCGTGACTTTCTCGCAATCCTCGACTGTGACCGGCCGGTCTTCTTCCGGCAGCGTATCGATAGACACACGCAGCAGACCGCGCGCGGCCTGCTCAATGTCCACCAGTTCGTAACCCATGCCGGTCACGGTTTTCTCAATCAGCGCGTGCAGCACCCGACCTCACTCCATCCACAAACCAGCGTTCAGATTTCCGGACCGGACAGGCAGCTCAGCGCTCCGCAGGACCGCAACGCTCGGACCAAAAAAAAAATGGGCATCTGCCCATCTTCTTATGTTCCCCGCCCGGCGCGCGGAAACCGCACTGCCCGGACCCGGCCGGAGACTAGCCCCGGCTTTGTTAAGTCTCTGATTATATTCGATCCGGCACTGCGCCGCAACGCACAAGGCCGTTATCAAAAAAGGAAGCTCAGCCGCGGCGGCGACGTTGCCCGCCACCTGCGCCGAAGCGGTCCGCCGTCCAGACGCCCGCCACGGAAGCATTGCCGCGTCGCTGTCCCTGACCCTGACCTTGTCCCTGTCCGCGCTGCCCCTGACCACGCTGCCCCGTCGTCGGAAAACCGAGCGCCGTCTGTAAGGGATCCGGCTGTCGCGGTTTCTGCGGACGCTTGCCCGGCTGAGCCGCATTGCCGTTATGGATACTGTTGCCGTTGCGCGCGCCCTGCCCTTTGCCCTGCCGCTGCCCACCCGGCTTACTCTTGTCGGCAAGACCACTGGCCGCCATCAGGGTGCGCACTGCGTGCTCATCGAGCTCCTCCCAGCGGCCGCGCTTCAGGCTGCTTGGCAGCGTCAGCGTGCCGTAGCGGGTACGGATCAGGCGCGACACGGTCAGGCCAACCGCCTCGAACATACGCCGCACTTCGCGATTGCGGCCCTCGGAGATGATCACGCGATACCACTTGTTCACGCCTTCGCCACCACCGTCAGCGATCTTGTTGAAATTGGCCGGACCGTCATCGAGTTCGACGCCGGACAGCAGCTTCTGGCGCATGCCTTCTTCCAGCTCACCCAACGTGCGTACCGCGTATTCGCGCTCGATGCCATAACGCGGGTGCATCAGCTTGTTCGCGAGATCGCCCGAGGTCGTGAAGACGAGCAAGCCCTCCGTGTTGAAATCCAGACGCCCGACCGCCATCCACTTGGCGGTTTTGATCGGCGGCAGGCGGTCGAACACGGTCGCGCGGCCCTCAGGGTCGCTGGTGCTGACGATCTCGCCGGCCTGCTTGTGATAAATGAGTACGCGCGGCGGCTTGCTGCTGACCTTGCGCTGGATCGGCTTGCCATTGATACGGACCTGGTCGGTCGGCAGAATGCGTTGCCCGATATGGGCCGGCTCGCCATTGACCGACACACGGCCCGCGATAATCAGTTCTTCCATGTCCCGGCGCGAACCGAGCCCCACGTCAGCGAGCACCTTGTGCAGTTTCGGTGCGTCATCGTCGGACGTCAGATCGCGGCGTGCCGGCTTGCCCTGACGGGCGCGCGGCTTGCTGTCATCGGCAGCGGCCAGCTGGTCAAAGGTTTCCGAGGTCACGAAGCTGAATGCTGCATCCGCATCCGCGCCCGGCTGCCGACGACCTTGCGGCTTACTTGGCGGGCGTCCCGCCTGCCGTGCATTGCGATCACTGCGGACGTTACGGTCATTGCGCTGGTTGCGATCGCGCGGCCCGCTCGGCTTGCCGCGCCGGGCTTCGCCTTGCGCAACATGAGCATCGGCCCGCTTTGGCTGAGCATCTTCGGCGCTATGCGTCTCTTGCCCTTCTGCGATATGCGTCGCTTGCCCTTCGGCGCTACGCTCCGGTGCGCGTGAGCGGCGCAGCGAACGCGGACCGCGCACACCGCGGCGCGGATTCTTTTTTTCCGACGCTGCGTCGCTGTCGGCGGCGCCGGAATCGGCGTCCTTGGGCGGGGCGTCAGTGGGATCGTGATCTGTCATCGTCTGCTTCAGGCTGAATGTCTTCGGGTGCGGCGGCGACCTGATCGTCACCGTGTTGCTCATCCGCGTCGTCTTCGGCGTCATCCTCGACGCCGTCTTCGTCGTCTTCGTTGTCTTCGTCTTCGTCTTCGTGGTCGCCGTGGTCCGCGTCTGACAGGTCGGCTGCGTCACTGGCATCGGCAGGCACCTTGTCGGCCGCGTCGCCGTGCGCAACGGACACCGGCACCGCATCGTCAGTGCCGCCATCTGAGAAATCGATCGCTGCCTGATCCAGGCTGGCTTGCAGGTTCTGCTCCATTTCCTGCATCGCATTGTCGGGACCGCCCGGCAGGTTTTCCTGACCAACCTGCTGCAGCGGCGGCAGCTCATCCAGCGATGACAGTCCGAGGTCATCGAGGAATTGCCGGGTCGTCGCCAGCAGCGCCGGACGTCCCGGTACATCGCGATGACCAATCACATCAACCCAGCCGCGGTCTTCCAGCATCTTGATGGTTTGAGAGTTGACCGCCACGCCGCGAATATCTTCGATATCGCCGCGGGTGACCGGCTGGCGATACGCGATGATGGCGAGAGTCTCGAGCGTGGCGCGTGTGTACTTCGGCGGCTTCTCCGGATGGAGCCGGTCGAGAAAAATCTTCATCTCGGAACGGCTCTGGAAACGCCAGCCGGTCGACAATTGCACCAGCTCGATACCGCGCTCGGACCAGTCCTGTGCCAGCTCGGCCAGCATCTCCTTGATCAGATCGCCCTCCACCGCGGGCTCCTCGCCCTCGGCAGCGGTAAACAGTTTTTTCAGGTCATTGACCGTCAATGCCTCGTGAGCGCACAACAGCGCCGTTTCGAGGACTTTCTTCGCCTCAGCTGTATTCATCTACGATTCGTGTGATGCTGGTTGGTTGCGGTGAGCAGCTAAAAATCAAAGCCTGCACCATGGATGCCGCAGGCGGAACAAACAACTATGAATTGATGCTGGCGAGCCAGTGGCCGGCTTGTGGGATTTTTCTGGGGCCGCAGGCGTGCGATGCGCCGGTAAGACTGGCGGTTCCGTGATCTGGCAGCGAGACAGTGCGCTGCGCGGAAACCGCCGTTGGCGCGGATTATAGGGCAGTTCTATCAGATTGTCATTGCTCGCCGGCACAGGCACCCCAAACGAAAAAGCCCGGCTCTTGCGAGTCCGGGCCTTTCAGTATCTGGTTGCGGGGACAGGATTTGAACCTGTGACCTTCGGGTTATGAGCCCGACGAGCTGCCAGACTGCTCCACCCCGCGTCTGTAAGAACGAGACTATAACTCAATACGCAAGCAGATGCAAACATCATTCATCGACAGGTGCCGGTGTTACACTCGACGTTGACGAATTATCCACCCATGTCCGCACCTGCTCCCTCGCTCAACCCGATGAATTTCTGCTCTGATTGCGGACAACCGGTATCGCTCGTGATGCCCGCCGATGACAACCGTCTGCGCCATGTGTGCTCGCAATGCGGCAGCATTCATTACCAGAATCCGAAGATGGTGATCGGCAGCATTCCACTGTGGGAGGATGACGGTCGCGTATTGCTGTGCCGTCGCGCGATCGAACCGCGCCATGGTTACTGGACGCTGCCTGCCGGCTTCATGGAGAACAGCGAAACGACCGAGGAAGCGGCATTGCGCGAGACGCATGAAGAAGCCGGCGCGCGCATTGAATTACAGGGACTATTCGCACTGCTGAATGTGCCGCATGTGCATCAGGTGCATCTGTTCTATCGTGCTCGCCTGCTCGACCTGGATTTCGCTGCAGGTACCGAGAGTCTCGAGTGCCGTCTATTCACCGAAGAAGACATACCTTGGGACGACCTTGCCTTCCCGACCGTGTCGCAAACCTTGCAATGGTTCTTCGCAGATCATGCTGCGCATCGCGAAGGCGCATCCTTCGGCTTTCATACGGTCGACATACGCAAGCGCATCCACGAATAACAAAGGCCGCACAAGGCGGCCTTTGTTGTGAAGCTACTTTGCTGTGAAGCTAAACAGGATTACCAGCTCGCTTCGCGCTCAGGCGTCGCCGTAATCTTGTGCACCGACAAATCGGCGCCTTCATATTCCTCTTCCTGATCGAGACGAATTCCGACCAGCAGCTTCAACACACCGTAGACGATAAAGCCGCCGGCGGTGGCGATCGCGATACCGAGCAGCGTGCCGATCAGCTGCGACATCAATGACACACCACCGATGCCACCCAGCGCTTTCAGTCCGAAAATACCGGCCGCAATACCACCCCACGCTCCGCACAGGCCATGCAATGGCCAGACACCCAGCACATCGTCGATCTTCCAGCGGTTCTGCGTCAGCGTGAATAGCCAGACAAAGATCGCGCCAGCCATCGCGCCGGTAAACAGCGCGCCGAGCGGATGCATGAGGTCGGAACCGGCGCAGACGGCAACCAGTCCCGCCAGCGGACCGTTATAGGCGAAGCCCGGGTCGTTCTTGCCGAGAACGACGGCGACCAGAGTGCCGCCGACCATCGCCATCAGCGAATTCATCGCGACCAGCCCGTTCATCTTGTCCAGCGTCTGCGCGCTCATCACGTTAAAGCCGAACCAGCCCACCGCAAGAATCCATGCGCCGAGTGCAAGAAAAGGAATGCTCGACGGCGGATGTGCGGACACGCGACCATCTTTCGTGTAACGGCCATAGCGCGAACCAAGCAGTAATACCGCCGGCAGCGCCGCCCAACCACCTACCGCATGCACCACCACCGAACCGGCGAAGTCGTGGAAGGCCGCACCAAAACTGGCCTCAAGCCAGGCCTGAATACCGAAGCGCTGGTTCCATGCGATGCCCTCGAACAGCGGGTACACCAGTCCGACCATCAGCGCAGTCGCGACCAGTTGCGGATTGAAACGCGCACGCTCGGCAATGCCACCGGAAATGATCGCGGGGATCGCGGCGGCAAAAGTCAGCAGGAAAAAGAATTTCACCAGCTCAAAGCCATTCTTCTGCGCGAGCACCTCGGCGCTGTCAAAGAAATGCACGCCGTAGGCAAGGCCGTAGCCGACGAAGAAATAAGCGACCGTCGACACCGCGAAATCGACTAAGATTTTTACCAGTGCGTTGACCTGGTTTTTCTTGCGTACGGTGCCGAGTTCAAGAAAAGCGAAGCCGGCATGCATGGCGAGAATCATGATCGCGCCGAGCAAGATAAATACTGCGTCCGCGCCGTTGCGGAATGGATCCATGGGGTTCCCCTTTTGTGTGCAGGAATAATGAAGAGCCCTGCCATTTAGCAATAATCATTCCTTTTTGGGGCGCGCCGCCTGCTTGCACAAGTCATTGAATGAAAACAAGTTTTTTTGCTGCTGAAATATTAAGCAAGCCATTTCGCACAGTTACGGTGCAACTACTTGTCCCGAATTGGTGAGTATGCGTCTGCCCTGGCTGGATCTCGATACGCCTTTTCCCGACCCGGAGACTGCGCTGACCGAGCGTGACGGCGCGGCCGGGCTGCTCGCGGCCGGCGCCGACCTGTCACCTGCGCGACTGCTGGAGGCTTACCGGAATGGCATCTTCCCCTGGTTCTCGGAAGAGCAGCCGGTCCTGTGGTGGAGCACCGACCCGCGCATGGTGCTGCAGACGGCGGACTTCCATGTGTCGCACAGCCTGCGCAAGACCCTGAAGAAAATCGATCGCAGCCAGCGCGACGGCGGCCCGTGGCAGATCCGCTTCGACAGCGCGTTTGAGCGCGTAATGCAGGAATGCGCGGCGCCCCGCGTGGATGGCGCCGGTACCTGGATTTCCCCGCAAATCATTGATGGCTACCTCGGGCTGCACCGTCTGGGCTTCGCGCACTCGGCCGAACTCTGGCATCAGGGGGAACTGGTGGGCGGCGCCTATGGCGTCTGCATCGGGCGCATGTTTTATGGCGAATCCATGTTCGCGCGCCAGCCCGATGCTTCCAAGATTGCGCTGGCTTATCTGGTGCATTTCCTGCGCTCCGAGGGCGTCGAGCTGATCGACTGCCAGCAACAGACCTCGCATCTTTCGACACTGGGCGCGCGCCCCTTCGCGCGAAGCGAGTTTCTTGCGCTTATGAAAGCGGCGATCGCGCGGCCGGCGATAGCGAACTGGCAACCACGACTGCTGGCCGATGCTTTCCTGAGCGGCGATACCGTAAACAAAGCTTTGCCGACCAGCGCCGGCTCAGTGTAAATTTGAGCGCATGACTCATCTCAAGGATCTGCCGTTCTCGACGCTACAGTTCTACGCGACTGCGCCCTACCCGTGCAGTTATCTGGAACACCGTCAGGCGCGCTCACAGGTCGCCACGCCGTCTCATCTGATCAATGCGGATGTGTATTCCGAGCTGGTCAAGAACGGCTTTCGCCGCAGCGGCATCTTCACGTATCGTCCCTACTGTGATGGCTGTCAGGCCTGCACGCCGGTGCGCGTCGATGTACCGCGCTTCGCAGCGAATCGCAGCCAGCGCCGCGCATGGAAGCAGCATGCCGATCTGGTGACCTCGGTATCGCGACTCGCTTATGTGCATGAGCACTACGAGTTGTACCTGCGCTATCAGGCGGTGCGGCATGCCGGCGGCGGCATGGACCAGGACAGCCGGGACCAGTACGCGCAGTTTCTTCTTCAAAGCAAGGTCAATACGCGACTGGTCGAATTCCGCGAGCCCGACGGCACGCTGCGCATGGTCAGCATCATCGATGTGCTCGATGACGGCCTGTCGTCGGTGTACACCTTCTATGACCCGGACCATCGCGGCGCCAGCCTGGGTACCTATAACGTGCTGTGGCAGATTGATCAGGCGCGCCAGCTGGGCATGCCCTATGTCTATCTCGGCTACTGGATCGCCGACAGTGACAAGATGCGTTACAAGATGAACTTCCGCCCGATCGAAGCGCTGCGCCACGGTCGCTGGGAACCGATGACGGACTAAGAGCCTGTCTCGTCAGGTCGATGGCAAGGCGGCAGTACCGCAGACAGTACACATGTACGGCAAGGTCCTGCCAACGCCGCAAGCGGCCTGACGAGATGGGCTCTAAGAGCCTGCCGCAGGTACAATGCTTTGGTTTGCTTAGCGAAGCCCCATCGTGTCCGACCGCCTTCTTTATTCCCTCGCCCGTCCGCTGCTGTTCTCGCTCGATCCCGAGTCTGCTCATAACCTGACCCTGCCTGCCTTGCGCTCCGCCGCAAAGCTCGGCCTCGCGCAACTGCTGCCGACACCGGTGCCGGATCCGCGTGAAGTGATGGGTATCCGCTTTCCCAACGCGGTCGGTCTCGCAGCAGGTCTCGACAAGGATGGCGCATACATCGACGGACTGGCCGCGCTCGGTTTCGGCTTCATCGAAGTCGGCACCGTGACGCCGCGCCCGCAACCCGGCAATCCCAAGCCACGCATGTTCCGACTGCCGCAGGCCAATGCGCTGATTAATCGCATGGGTTTCAACAATGGCGGCGTCGAAGCCTTCATCCGCAATGTGCAGGCATCGCGCTTCTTTCAGGAAAAGCAGGGCGTGCTCGGACTGAACATCGGCAAGAATGCTGACACTCCGATCGAGCGCGCCACCGACGACTATCTGCACTGCCTCGAGAAGGTCTACCCGTATGCAGCCTATGTGACGGTGAACATCTCGTCGCCGAATACGAAGAACCTGCGGCAGCTGCAGCAGGGCTCCGAACTTGATGCGCTGCTGTCGACGCTGAAAACCTCGCAGGCTGCGCTGGCGGATAAATATGGTCGCTATGTACCGATCGCGCTGAAGATCGCGCCGGATCTGGACCCGGAACAGGTGAAGACTATCGCCGACGCACTGCTGCGCCATCGCATTGATGGCGTGATCGCCACCAACACCACGATCACACGCGACGCGGTGCAGGGGCTGGCGCATGCGGACGAAGCCGGCGGTCTGTCCGGTGCGCCGGTGCTGGCGCTGTCCAACCGCGTGATCGCCGCGCTCAATGCGGAGCTGCGTGGCGCGATACCGATCATTGGTGTCGGCGGCATTCTCAGCGGCGCTGATGCGCAAGCAAAAATGGATGCCGGCGCCAGCCTCGTGCAGTTGTATACCGGCCTGATCTATCGCGGTCCCGCACTGGTGCGCGAGTGCGCGCAGGCACTTGTAAGCCGCTGAAGCCGACACCTATTTCTCATCAGACCATGGACAAGACTCTGCTCGGCAACAGCGACCTCGAGGTCACGAAGATCTGCCTCGGTACCATGACTTTCGGCGAGCAGAATACCGAAGCCGACGCGCACAGCCAGCTCGATTACGCGCTTGAGCGTGGCATCAATTTCATTGACACCGCCGAGATGTATCCGGTCATGCCGCGCGCGGAAACGCAGGGCGCGACCGAGCGCATGATCGGCAGCTGGCTGAAGAAGTCAGGAAGGCGCCAGGACATCGTCCTGGCCAGTAAAATCGCCGGTCCGTCGATGCACGCCACGTGGATACGGAATGGCGAAAGCAACTTCGACCGCAAGAACCTGCGCGCCGCGATTGAGGGCAGTCTGCAGCGCCTGCAGACGGATTATCTCGACTTGTACCAGCTGCACTGGCCCAGCCGTAATGTGCCCGTCTTCGGCCAGCAATTTTTCGATCCGCAGCGTGAACGTGCGCATGTGCCGATGGAAGAATCACTGATCGCGCTGCAGGAGCTGATCGATGAAGGCAAAGTACGCCACATCGGCATTTCGAATGAAAGCGCGTGGGGCGTGACGCGGTTCTGCGCGATCGCTGAACAAAAAGGCTTACCGCGCATCGTGTCGGTGCAGAACGCGTATCACCTTGCGAACCGGCAGTTCGAAAGCGGTGTCGATGAAGCCTGCTTCCGTGAAAACGTCAGCCTGCTCGGCTACAGCCCGCTGGCCTTTGGTCAGCTGACCGGCAAGTACATTGATCAACCGACGGCGCACGGTCGCCTGACGATTTTCCCGCCGACCTGGAGCCCGCGCTACCTGCGTCCGCGCGTGGTGGAGGCGACGAAGCGCTACATGAAAATCGCGAAAGATAACGGCATGACGGTCACGCAGCTGGCGCTGGCATGGTGCTATACGCGTAGCTTCGTTGCATCGACCATCATCGGTGCGACCAGCGTCGGCCAGCTCAAGAGCAATATCGACGCTTATGAGATCAAATTGTCGGAGGATGTGGTGAATGCGGTGAACGAGGTTCACCTGGAGTTCACGGATCCGGGGATGTAATCAGAGGAGCAGTGGCGCGACGATCACTGCCCACGTGACCAGCGCCATCAGAAAGGTCAGCATCACCGCCGCGCTGCCGAGATCCTTCGCATTCTTCGACAGCGAGTGGCGGTCGAGCGAAACGCGATCCACGACTGCTTCAATGGCCGAGTTCAGCAATTCGACTACCAGCACCAGCAACAGCACGCCGATCAACGCGAGCTTTTCATAACGGCTGACCGGCAGCAGCAGCGCGATCACGATGCCCGGCACTGCCACCATCACTTCCTGCCGGAACGCATGCTCATGCATCCAGGCGGCGCGGAAGCCGTCGATCGAATAGAAGAAGGCCGAGAAGATGCGCTTCAGGCCGCTCTTGCTCTTGAATTCACTGAATTGCTGCGGAGAGTCTGGCATCGGTCAGGAAGTTGTTTTGCGCTCGCGATACAGCTCCGTGAAGGTCTTACCCGACGGCGCCGGCATATCGCGATTATCAGTCCAACCGGCGGCACCCGGCAATGCATGAATCAGCTTGTCGTTACCGCCCATCAGCTTCAACGCGCGCGCCGCCCATTTGGTCGCGAAGCGATATAGCTTCGGCCGCTTCGCAAAAAACGCCCAGACGCCGAACGCGACATATTCAACCGTCGGCCGCAAACCCTGCTTGAACTGCTTCTCGCGCAGCTTGCGCAGCAGATCGGGCAGCGGAATCTTGACCGGGCACACGACATGACATTCACCACACAATGTCGCCGCCTGCGGCAGGTCCATCGCCTTGTCGACGCCGACATAGGCCGGCGTCAGCACGCTGCCCATCGGTCCCGGATACACCCAGCCGTAGCTGTGCCCGCCGATCTTCTGGTACACCGGGCAGTGATTCATGCAGGCGCCACAGCGTATGCAGCGCAGCATCTCTTCAAACTCGGTACCGACCAGACCGGTACGACCGGCATCGACCAGCACGAAGTACATATGCTCGGGACCGTCCTGATCACCTTCGCGGCGCGGACCGGTCAGCAGCGAGAAGTAATTCGAGATCGACTGGCCCGTCGCCGAGCGCGGCAGCAGGCGCATGATGGTCGACAAGTCGTCCAGCGTCGGCAGCACCTTCTCGATGCCGGTGACGACTACATGCACTTTTTCCGGCTTGATCGTGCACATGCCCTCATTGCCTTCATTCGTCACCACCGCGACCGACCCGGTCTCGGCGATCACGAAGTTGCCGCCGGTGACGCCCATGTCGGCAGACAGGAAATGCGGACGCAGCACCTCGCGCGCCTCGCGCGTCATCTCCGCAATGTCGGTCAGGCGCGGCTTGTGATGCACTTTCGCGAACAGGTCCGCGATCTCGTCCTTGTCCTTGTGCACGACCGGCGCGATGATGTGCGACGGCGCTTCGTTATCGTTGATCTGCAGGATGTACTCACCCAGATCGGTCTCGATCGGCGTGATGCCAACCGCTTCGAGCGCGTGGTTGAGCTGCATCTCTTCGGACACCATCGACTTCGACTTGATGACCTTCTTCACGCCGTGCTTCTGTGCGATCTCGACCACCAGCTTCGAGGCATCCTCAGCGGTCTGCGCATACAGGACCGTCGCGCCACGCTGCGTCGCTTCCTTTTCGAAGGTCGCGAGCCACACATCAAGATTCTTGATCGCGCGCATGCGGCGCTCAATGGCCGCATCGCGCGTGGCCTCGAAATCATCGAGCTCGGTGATTGCCGATGCGCGCGCGGTGACAAACTTGGTCGACAGTTTTTTCAGATTCTGCTGCAGCCGCTGGTCTGCGAGCTTCTGGCCGGCACGGGCCTTGAAATGCATCGATTGAACTTGCATTACGCGTCTCCTGCCAACACTTGCGCGACATGCAGCACGCGCGTTGTTGTGTCGCCGGTGCGGCGCAGCCGGCCTTCAATATTCAGCATGCAACCGAGATCACCCAGCACCACCGCATCTGCACCGCTGGCGTGAATGTGCTCACATTTTTCATCCACGATCGCCGTCGAGATATCGCCATACTTCAGCGCGAAGGCGCCACCAAAACCGCAGCACTGACGCGCCTGCGCCATTTCCTTCAGCTCGACGCCTTCGCGCCTGGCCAGCAGGTCGCGCGGCTGACGCTGCACATTCAGCTCGCGCAGGCCGCTGCAGGAATCGTGATAAGTCACTGTGCCCCTGAACGCGCCCGCCGCTGCCGGCGGCAACTGGTTCATCTTGATTACGGTGACCAGGAAATCAGTCAGCTCGTACACGCGCTCCTTGATCCGCGCATATCGAGCCAGCAGCACCGGATGACCAGCAAAGATATCGTCATAGTGCGTGCGTATCGTGCCGCCACAGGAGCCGGACGGGATCACGACATAGTCAAAGCCCTCGAACTCGTCGAGAAACTTCGCCGCTAGCTCACGCGCCGCGTCCTTGTTGCCGCCGCTATAGGCCGGTTGGCCGCAGCAGGTCTGATTCTCGGGCACCACAACCTCGCAACCGGCGGCTTCCAGCAGCTTCAGCGCTGAAAAACCGATCTCCGGACGCATCACGTCCACCAGGCAAGTCACCAGCAATCCGACACGCATGACATTCCTTATTTAAAGGCAGTTTTGATCAGCACGAATTATCCGATGACCGACGCTTCCGTAGCACAGTGCACAGGCATGAAATAAATTCGCCCGATCAGCCGCATCAGGCCAGTCCGGTTCCCGCGGACCGGCTGCTCGGGCAAGACCATGACGGGCCCAGCTGCGCCGGATCATGAGCGCCTACTTGAAACCCCGTTTCACATCGTGGTATAAAGCACCTTGCATTGCACAATTTTTACCCTTTGCCGCATGAAATCAGACGTAAATCCGCCCGGAGACAAGACTTCGATTCAGGTAATCGAACGGATGATGAGCCTGCTGGATGCACTGGCCGCTCATCCTGATCCGGTCAGCCTGAAAGATCTGGCCATTGCCACCGGTCTGCACCCGTCCACCGCCCATCGCATACTGAACGACATGGTCGCCAAACGCTTCGTCGATCGCGCGGAACCGGGCAGCTACCGGCTCGGCATGCGGCTGCTGGAACTGGGCAATATCGTGAAAAGCCGTCTCGATGTGCGTGAAGCATCGCTGTCCTTCATGCAGGGCCTGCATCGCAGGACGCAGCAGACCGTCAACCTCTCGGTCCGCCAGGGCGATGAAATTGTCTATATTGACCGTGCGTTCTCCGAGCGTTCAGGCATGCAGGTGGTACGCGCGATAGGCGGGCGGGCGCCGCTGCACCTGACCTCGATCGGCAAGTTATTTCTGTCAGTCGACGATACCAAGCTGGTTCGTGCGTACGCGACGCGCACCGGACTGGCCGGCCATAACAAGAATTCAATTACCGATCTGGCGAAGCTGGAGCGCGAGCTGTCGCTGGTACGTGCCCGCGGCTATGCGCGTGACAACGAGGAACTGGAACTCGGCGTGCGCTGTATGGCCGCCGGCATTCATGATGACTCGGCACGCCTGATCGCCGGGCTGTCAATCTCGGCGCCGGCGGACCGGCTGAAGGATGAATGGCTTGAGGACCTGATCGCAACCGCCAACAGCATCTCCGGCGTACTGGGCTACCGCGCCGCCGAGAGCGCCTGAGATCTGTGACGCGTACGGCATAAAAAAAGCGACCTTGCGGGTCGCTTTTTTTAGTACCAGCGCGATCAGCTGCGCTTCGCGGAACGCTCCGACATCGCGGACGCGGCGCGATTCTCCAGCCACTTGCGGATGCGGCTCGCATCAGCCAGTCGCGCCTGCTTGCTCTTGGAGTCGAGGAAGATCATCACCACCGGACGACTAGACACATGCACCTGCATCACCAGGCAGCGGCCCGCTTCCGAGATATAGCCTGTCTTTTGCAAGCCGATCTCCCAGTCCGGGTTCTCGATCAGGCCATTGGAGTTGCGGTATTCCAGCATGCGACCGCCCGGATCCACCGCGTAGCGGCTGTCGGTCGAATACTGGCGGATCAAGGGATGCTGGTAGGCAGCCACGACCAGCTTGGCGAGGTCGCGCGCGCTGGAGACATTCGAGCGGTTCAGACCGGTCGAATCACTGAAGCTAGAGCTGCTCATGCCGAGCTCATGCGCCTTGGCGTTCATCGCGTTGACAAAGGCGCGGATGCCGCCCGGATAATTGCGGCCCAGCGCTGATGCAGCGCGGTTCTCGGAACTCATCAGCGCGATGTGCAGCATGTTCGCGCGTGACAGCTGCGAACCGACACGCAGTCGTGAATGGCTGAATTTTTCACGGTCGACATCATCCTCGGTGACGCTGAGCATCTCCTCAAGGTCTTGCCCTGCTTCGACCACCACCAGACTGGTCATCAGCTTGGTGATCGACGCGATCGGCAGCGCAACCGAAGCATTCTTCTCGAATAAAACTTCGCCGGAGGTCTGATCCATCACCAGCGCCACATTCGAGCTGAGCGTCAGCGGATCATGGGTCAGATTGAGTCCGGCCAGATCGCCGGCCGTCAGCATCGGCGGAACGCCAGCCATCGCCGAGGCTAGCGCGACTCGCTGATAACCACGGCGCTTACCCTGCGCGGCACCCGAACGCTCACCGTTGTCACGCGCCAGCGCAAGCTGGCGTCTTTTGTGAGCCAGCTCCTCTTTGGCCGTTTTTTTGTCGCGAGCGGCAGCTTTCATGCACACCGGCTTCTTGCCGGCGACGGCCGCGGCCGCGCATTTCTGGGTGCGCGCCGCATGAACAGCTGGCGCACTGAAGGCCATAGCCAGAGTGATAAGCAGCGCCCTGAGAGTAAAACCGCGCATCCTGAACCCCGATGTGGTGCAAAAACGAAGCTTGCAGTGTAGCAAAATCATGAAAATCTGCAAGCAAATTAGGGGCTTAGAAGCGCAAATTAAACGGGTTTGTAATCCGTTATTGCTGGTAATCAAGGATTCAACCTGTGGCAGCGGAGCGGTTTCAAGGCCGCCCCGTCGCTGCGAGCGCGATGGCTGGCGCGGGGGCGCACCGGCCTGACCGCCCCCTCAGTCGATGAAAGTCGCGAACCCGGCCACCGGGGTGCGCTCGGTGACCAGCGTGTTCTCGACCTGGTCGCGATCAGCGAAGCCGAGCGCCATGCCGCACACCAGCTGCTGGCTGTCGGGCAGCTGCAGCTCATCGGCGATCACGCGATGGAATTGCGTGAAGGCGGCCTGCGGGCAGGTATCGAGTCCGCGGGCGCGGGCCGCGATCATCAGGTTCTGCAGGAACATGCCGTAGTCCAGCCATGAGCCCTGCTCCATCACACGATCGATTGTAAAGATCAGTCCGACCGGCGCATCGAAGAAAGTGTAGTTGCGACCATGCTGCGCCTGCATGCCCGCCTTGTCATCGCGCGTCAGGCCGAGCAAAGCGTACAGATCCCATCCGACCTTGCGCCGCCGCTCGAGATAAGGCGTCACCCATTGCCGCGGATAGTAGTCGTACTCTTCCTTGTGCTGCGCATGCTGCGAAGGATCGAGATAGGCGTCGAGAATCCTGCGCGACAGGCGCTGCCGGCGTTCGCCGGTCAGCACATAGACCTTCCACGGCTGTGTATTCGAACCCGACGGCGCGCGGGCAGCGATCTGCAATATCGCTTCGATATCCTCGCGTGCTACCGGTGTCGGCAGAAAGGCGCGGATCGAGCGGCGCGACGCGATGACGTCGTCAACGATTTTTTGTTCGTTGGTATTGATCACTCTTTTTTCCTGGTGTGAGTCAAAGTTTTGAGGCAGATCTTCCGACAAATCTGCGTGTATGGCGACCGGCGCTAGCGCCTGACGACGAAGGCAACGCCGGTCGCCGTCAGCAGCATGCCCGCGACGCCGGTCCATCCGAAGGCTTCGCCGAACAGCAGCCAGGCCAGCAAGGCGGTCACCGGCGGCGTCAGATACATCAGGCTGGACACCTGAGTCGCTGCATTCCGACTGATCAGCGTAAATAAAAGAAACATCGCGCCAATCGACAGCGCCAGCACCGACCACGCCAGCGCCAGCAGGAATGACGGAGTCCATTGTATCGTCCTCAAACCGGGGTCGAGATCCTCCAGCCATAGTGCGAACGGCAGGGTTACCAGCGCTGAAGCAGCAAACTGGATCACCGCGCCGGCACGCAAGTCAAAGCGCGGACAAAACCGCTTCTGATACAGCGTGCCCGCAGTAATAGCGGCAAGCGCGAACACACACAGCAACACACTGACGACCGAGCTGCCGGTCGGACTCAGCTTTTCGCTGACGACCAGCGCGACACCTGCCAGTCCCAGCAGCAGTCCCAGCCACTGGACTGGCCGCAGACGCTCGCCGACCAGTGGTGCAGCCAGTCCCGTCAACAGCGGTTGCAGGCCGACGATCAGCGCAGACAGACCGGCCGGCATGCCCAGTCCAATCGCACACCACACACCGGACAGGTAACCCGCCTGCACCAGTACCCCGGCCAGCGCGATATGCAGGATACGGCCGCGCGGCCAAAGCGGGCGTACCAGCAGCAGCACCGGCAGCAGCACGATCAGCACGGCGATGTAGCGCAACAGCAGGAAAGTCAGCGGCGGCGCATAGGGCAGACCGAACCGGGCGACGATGAAGCCGGTGCTCCAGATCAGCACGAATAACATCGGCATCGCGACGTCCTGCCATGCCGCACGGGGGGGCAATGAGCCCTCATTCATGATGAGTTCCGTGCGCATGCGACGCGGCAATGCGTATCGTCTGCAGATGAATCGCCACCGTATCCTCGATATTCCTGCCATAGCCACCGGCCATCGCAATCGCCACCGGCAAGCCGCGCGCCGCAGCCGCGTCGAGCACGCGGGTATCGCGCAGCGCCAGTCCCTCGCGACTCAGGTGAAGCCGGCCCAGTCGGTCGCCTTCATGCGGATCGGCACCGGCCAGATAGATGATCAGTTGCGGATCGAAACGCGTGAACAAGATGTCCAGCGCGCGATCGAGGGCCGCCAGATATTCCGCGTCGCCGGTACCGTCCGGCAGCGCGACATCCAGGTCACTGATCGCTTTGTCGAATGGGTAGTTGCTTTCGCCATGCAGGGACAAGGTAAAAACCGACTCGTCCTTCGCAAGAATGGAGGCGGTACCATTCCCCTGATGCACATCGAGATCGACAATCGCTACCCTCGACGCACGTCGCTCTGCCTGCATCAAGCGAGCGGCGATCGCTGCGTCATTGAATACGCAAAAACCCTCGCCACGGTCTGCATGCGCATGATGCGTTCCGCCGGCCAGATTGACAGCCACACCTTCATCAAAAGCGGCACGACAGGCGGCTATGGTTGCGCCGGCCGAGCGACGCGAGCGCTCAACCATCTCCGGTGTCCACGGAAAGCCGATTGCGCGCTGCTCATCAGCGGATAAGGCGCCGCTCGCCACGCGGTGGATGTACTGCGGATGATGCGCGAGCGCGAGCACGCCATCCGTAGTGGTCGGTGCCTGATGAAACTGCAGCGATGGCAGCTGCGCGGCCGCGGCCTCGCGCAGCATGCGGTACTTCGCCATGGGAAAGCGATGACCCGCCGGCAGCGGCAAGACGAAACAGTCACTGTAGTACGCGTTCAACAAAGTCCTTTCGCTGCGAATGACATGAGTTCACCGCTGACGCAGTTCGCGTATGATTTCATGCACACCAATAATCCATACGAGTTGCCAATCCTGCATTGCTGCTGTGATCCTCCGGCGCCGAAACGCTGACTACCATGACTACTGTTTCGCTGATCTCCATCGCGCTGTCCGCCACGCTGTACTTCGGTTTTTTCCATCTGAATGAATGGCTGTTCAAGGATTTCGAGCTGCATTCGGGTGCGAACTGGATTTTTCTTCCGGCGGGATTGCGGCTGATGTGCACCCTAGTCCTTGGCGCTGACGGCGCGATCGGATTACTGATTGCTGCACTCGCGCTGATTTATTTCAGTTTTTCCCTCGACCCCTTCACGGGCATCGTCTCTGCGCTGATTTCATCCGGCGCTCCTTATCTTGTCTATCTCGGCGCGCTGCGTGCGGGTATGCCGGTAAGCCTGAAAAAATTGTCGGCCGCTCTGCTTAGCGGGCTAGCGCTGGTCTACGCGCTGGTGAATTCGCTGTTGCACTCGGTGTGGTTTGCTGCGCGCGGCGTTTATCCGGACTTCGTTGCCGGCTGGTTCACCATGTTCGTCGGTGACCTGCTGGGTACGCTGATCATGATCTATGCACTGAAGTTGATTCTCGCGCTGTTTCGCCGCACCAGGATGCGCCAATCAGTCTGACACAGCTGCGCCGACATGCGGCGCGCTGTTATCCCGCGACATACTCCTGCCCGAGCTCGTCCAGCCCCCGAAGCATACGTGCGTAGGCGACCTCGACCAGCTGCGGCTCGCCTTTCACACCCAGTTCGATCTGCCGCCGCTTGCCGCCCTCGGCCACGCTCGGCAGGCTGAATACCTTCACACCCGCGAATTCGGCTTCGATCGCCTCCATCAGCGGCGTCAGACGCGATTCGATGCCGTCATAGACGATCACCGCCTTCTCGAGATGCGGCACACAGTGGAATAACTGCGAATGATGCGTGTCCAGCGCCCACGCCATCATTGGCGCCGCCATCACGGGAAAGCCGGGCACGAAATACTGCACGCCACCGTGCGTATTACGCAGCGCGAAACCGGGAATCTTGTTGTAGGCGTTGGGAATGATCTCCGCACCACGAGGGAATTCGCCCATCTTCAGCCGGTGCAGATTTTCGGCGGAATTCAGATCAGCCTTGGTGGTATCGTCATCGGCCATCTCGACGATGCGCTGCTGTATCAGCAGTTTCGCCTCCGGGTGCAGTTCCAGCGATGTGCCAAGCGCGTTAGCAGCGCACTGCCGCGTGTGATCATCCGGCGTCGCGCCGATACCGCCGCAGGAGAACACGATGTCACTGCCCGACAGCGTGCGACGAAAGGTTTCGGTAATCCGCGCCGGATCGTCGCCGATGTATTCGGCCCAGCCGAGCGACAGGCCGCGCTCGCTGAGCAGCTCGATGATTTTCGCCAGATGTTTGTCGCTGCGACGACCCGACAGAATCTCGTCGCCAATGATGATGATGCCGAACGCCATGAGAATTCCTATGCTTGCGGAGGGAGATCGATGATATGCGCGGGGTCAACCGACGCCGCGTTTGATACGCGCAGCGCTGCGAGCGCCGCGAGACAGTAATGCTGGAACCACAGTCCGCTGAACACAAACACCAACAGATACAACCAGACAGCGGCGGCGGCCAACACCGGGAACAGAATCACGGACAATGCGCCGCCTAGCCACAGCAAACCGGGCGCCGCACCCAGGCTGCCAGTGGCGATGCCGATCATCAGCAGCGGCCAGCGATGGCGCTGCACGATACTGCGGCGCTCGTCACGATCCGCGTAATCGGCCAGCGCGTCATAGCTCATCACGCGGCAGGCGAGCCAGCCCCAGAGTAAAGGCTGCACTACCAGTGCGAACAGCGGAATCAGATTCAGCGGCAGCGTGAGCAGCCAGGCGATGATGAATGCGATAAAGGACGACAGCGATACCCACAGGCTGCCCAGAAAAGAACCGCCGTGACGCGGCGCGAGCTGCGGGTAAAACCGCAATCCGACATGGCGCGCGACGGCTGGCATCGCCAGCGAGCCGACCAGCACCAGCGCGCTGACGATCATGAAGGGCAGCAACAGCCACATCGCGATCAGCGGCACCAGGATCGCTCGCATCGCGCCCAGACCGATCGAGTCGAGCATATCGCCGGCCGTATGGAACAAGTTGTAATCCGCAAACCAGCGATACAGCTGATCAATCAGCGGCTGAAGTCCCCACCACAAAGCCGCTCCCCACAGCGCGAGCGCGGCAATGAACGGCAGCACCGTCAGCAATAGCATGCGCGGATGCAGCTGCGACAGCAGTGCGCGATAAAACGAGGTAATCAGCAAGGACATGGGCGGCGTGAAGTTTCCCGGATTATAAGAGCACGCTCCGAACGTCGCTGGCCCGGCTGCTAGAATGGCCGCTTTTCAGCGATTCTCAGGAGATCCCGATGTCCATGACCATGACCTCGACCGGTCTGCAATATGAAGACCTGGTGGTCGGCGACGGCGACGAAGCCGCGCAGGGTAACTATGTCAGCGTGCATTACACCGGCTGGCTGCAAAATCCGGACGGCAGCGAGGGCGAGAAGTTCGACTCCAGCGTCGACCGTAACGAGCCTTTCGAATTCCCGCTCGGCGCCGGCCATGTGATTCAGGGCTGGGATCAGGGCGTGCAGGGCATGAAGATCGGCGGCAAGCGGCGTCTGATCATTCCTTCAGCGCTCGGCTATGGCGCGCGCGGTGCCGGCGGGGTGATCCCGCCGAATGCGACGCTGATCTTTGACGTCGAATTGCTGGCGATCTGATCCGGACACGCGCGCTTTAACGGCGCGCGGTCATGACTTCAGGATTGAGCAGGTTCGTCGGTGTCTGACCGGATAAAGCGGCCTTCAGATTCCCGACCGCCGCCATCGACATCGCCAGCCGGGTCGCTCGCGAACCGCTGCCGATATGCGGAGTCAGCGCAACATTGTCGAGCTGCAGAAAGCCGGGATGCAGCGCCGGCTCGTTCTCGAACACATCCAACCCGGCGGCCGCGATCACACCGTTTTTCAGCGCCGCGATCAGTGCCTCATCATCGACGATGCCGCCGCGCGCGATGTTAGTGAGTGTCGCCGTCGGCTTCATCAGCGACAATTCGCGCGCGCCGATGGTGTGATGCGTGGATGCTGAATACGGCAGCACCAGGATCACATGATCCGCACAGCGCAACAGTTCATCGCGCTCCAGGTACTGCGCATGATTCGCGTGCGCTTCCTGTTCTGGCGCCAGCCGCGAACGGTTGTGGTACACGACCTTCATGTTGAAACCGATGGAACGGCGGGCGATCGCCTGACCGATGCGGCCCATGCCGATGATACCCAGCGTGCTGCCGTGCACATCGGCGCCCATGAAGGTGTGGAATTGCCATTGCGTCCACTGTCCCGCGCGGACGTAGCGCTCCCCTTCGGTGATGCGGCGCGCGGCTGCCATCATCAGCGCCCAGCCGAGGTCGGCGGTCGTCTCATTCAAGACTTCAGGCGTATTGGTGACCATCACGCCGGCCGCAGTCGCGGCGGCGATATCGATATTGTTATGGCCGACGGCGACATTGCAGACCGCCCTCAGTCGCGGCACGGCCGCAAACACGTCGGCACCCAGCCGGTCGACCGGACTGGACAGCACCCCATCCTTGTCTTGCAGGCGGCGTAGTAATTCATCCGGGGCAAGCGTGTCGTCGTGCGGATGCAGGTCGATCTCGAAGTCACTTGCCAGCGCGGCCAGCGCCTCCGGGAAGAAGGCGCGTGTGACCAGAATCCGGGGTTTCATCGATCAGGCGTCGACCAGGATCACATGTACCCGATACGGACCGTGCGCACCCAGCACGATGGTCTGCTCAATGTCGCCGGTGCGGGACGGACCGGAAATGAAATTCGTCGCACGTGGCAGCCCGCCGCGCTCCTTCAGCGCCAGCGCGAAGGCTTCTTCCATCGAACCGACAATGCGCGACACCGGCACGATCGCAATATGCGTCTCCGGCAGCAGCGCGGCCGAGGAATAGGTCTCGGGGCCGGACAACAGCATCAGCGTGCCGGTCTCGGCCACCGCGCAGAAGCAGCCGGTGATGCCGACTAGGTCTTCATTGACCGGCTTGCGAAATTCAATCGTCAGCCCTTCCTGCTGCCAGGGCAGGCCGGTCAGCGTCTGCCAGGCGATCGCCTGCTTCGCCAGCCCGAGGCCGGCCAGGTAGCGTGCGACTGCTGCTGGCACCTGATCCATCGCGCCGACGCTGTCGAGCGTCTGCGAGGTGCGCTCGGCCTGCTGCCTGAAACGGGCCACAATATCAGGGCCAAGGTCCGGCCGCGGGCCGGGACCGTGATCGGCAAGATACTGGCGCACCTGCGCCTGTTCCGCCTCGGTCGGCAGCTCGGGACGGTTCTGGGCTTGACGGATGCGGCTGAAAATCGCGGCGCGGGCGGCGGATGTATCCATGGTCTCCTCGGGAAGCAGTATCCGATTCTAGCGCAGCAGAGGTTGGCAAACGCGCATCATCCGCGCGCGGACGCGTGATTTGATTTCAGCGCCGCAGCGCAAATTATTCACGCCATCCGGCCCCCTGCCGGGCACACTGCCGCGCCTGACGCTATATTTGCATATTCAAAAATCATCTAAGGCGGGTTTGTGGCGCGCGGTTGTTTGCCTTAAAATACAAGGCTTTGCGATCCCCGATTCAAGATTAGATAGGACTGGCCACATGACCCATGTTGTTACCGAATCCTGCATCCGCTGCCGTTATACGGATTGCGTTGATGTCTGCCCGGTGGACTGCTTCCGCGAAGGTCCGAATTTCCTCACGATCGACCCGGACGAGTGCATCGACTGCGCAGTATGCGTGGCCGAGTGCCCGGTCAATGCCATCTACGCCGAAGAAGACACGCCGGCGGATCAGCAGCAGTTCATCAAGCTGAACGTTGAACTGGCGCGCCTGTGGCCGTCGATCACCAAGTCGAAAGAAGCGCTGCCCGAGGCCGACGAGTGGAAAGACGTGAAAGATAAGCTGCAATATCTGCAGCGTTGATCGCTCAGGCTGTATACCGACCTTTAGCCCCGGCAAATGCCGGGGTTAGCGTTTAATGACCGAGGCCATAAATCAAGCCATCACTCCCGTTATCCCCTGAACCGAATGAATACCTCCGTTAATACCCCGATTGAAACCGATGCAGTCATCGTCGGCGCCGGCCCGGTCGGCCTGTTTCAGGTCTTCGAACTCGGCCTGCTTGAGATCAAGGCGCATGTGATCGACTCGCTGAATGCCGTCGGCGGCCAGTGCGTTGAGCTGTACCCGGATAAGCCGATCTATGATATCCCGGCGGTGCCAAGCTGCACCGGTCAGGAACTGACCGATAACCTGATGAAGCAGATCGAGCCGTTTGGCGCGACCTTCCATCTTGGTCAGGAAGTCACGCTGGTGCAGAAGCGCGATGACGGCCGCTTCGATCTCGAGACTTCGCTCGGCACGAAGTTCATCACGAAGACCATCTTCATCGCCGCCGGCGTGGGATCGTTCCAGCCGCGCACGATCAAGGTCGACGGTATCGAGAAATTCGACAACACGCAGCTGTTCTACCGGGTGAAGGACCCGGCGCGCTTCGAGGGCCGCAACATCGTGATCTGCGGCGGCGGCGACTCGGCGCTGGACTGGGCGCTGAACCTGCAGGGTAAGGCCGAGTCGGTGATCCTGCTGCATCGTCGTGAAGAATTCCGCGCTGCGCCGGCCTCGGTCGCGAAGATGAAGGAACTGTGCGAGCAGTATGAGATGCAACTGCTGATCGGGCAGGTGACCGGCTTCGAAGAAGCGAATGACAAGCTCACCGAGATCAAGGTCACCGGCGCCGATGGCGTCACGCGCCGCTTGCCGCTGGACGACCTGCTGGTATTCTTCGGTCTGTCGCCGAAGCTCGGCCCGATCGCCGAGTGGGGACTGTCGATCGAGCGCAAGCAGCTGATGGTCGATACCGAGAAGTTCGAAACCAATATCCCGGGCATCTTCGCCGTGGGTGATATCAACACCTATCCGGGCAAGAAGAAACTGATCCTGTCGGGCTTTCATGAAGCAGCGCTGGCCGCCTTTGGCGCGGCGCCTTACATCTTCCCGGAAAAGAAGATCCACATGCAGTACACGACGACGTCGCCGAAGCTGCACAAGGTACTCGGCGTCGAATCACCGGTGTTTGACTAAGCCAGCGCATCAGAAAAAAACGGCACCTGCAGGTGCCGTTTTTTTATGCGCCATGCATCTCAGTGTTTATGCGGTGCCTGAACCGGCTGAATGTCGAGCACCGGCGCAGGAAAATGCAGCTTCGCCCCTGAGCCATCCGGTGCTTCTCGCCAGTCCATCCGGCCCGACTCGCAAATCTGCGTGACCGGAATCACGACCGGCCCGGCTTTGTTCCACAGCTTCGTCATGATCACGAACTCGTCATAGTGCGCGTCCGGCAACTTGCCGCGCCAGCGGATCACGCGCACGTCGCGACGTATCTCCTTACCATGCGACAGATAGGGCTCAGCGAGATCGCGCAGCTCAGTCTCCACCGTCCATCCTGCCTTCGGCATCGGCTTGGCACCCATCAGCGCCTCGGGCAATTGCAGTATCACCTCAATCGTTGGCGAGGCGTCGCAACCATGCGTGACATTGAACGACAGGCGCTGATAGCTATCGGCCGTTACTTGTCGTGGCGAGATCGTTGTGTGAGCTGCTGAATTCAGCGAGCAGAGCAGCGCTGCGGTAGCGCATGTGGTTAACCAGGTTTTATTTCGTGTCATTACCATTTTCCTTCCAGTCCAAAATAAGCCGAACGTCCATTGCCGGGATAGTAGGCGGCACCCGGATTTCCGCCGTAATTTGCTGCGATGTTGGTGGTTGCCGCGTACTTCGTATCGGCGAGATTGCGCGCGTCGATGAACCATGACCACGACGCGTCGATCGGTCCGCCCGCTTTGAATCCGACGATGGCATAGGGACCATTGGATACGCTGCCGGTGTTATCCATAGGTGCAGAGGTCGGCACCCATTCCAGCGTCGGGCCGGCATAGGATGCCTGTCGCGCGCCGGCACCCCAGCGATAGAGCAACTCGCCGCGCACGATCAGCGGAGGAAAACCGGGCATGCGCCGGTTACCGTAGGTCGCATCCTGATCGAAGCGGAAATCGCTGTAGAGCAGTACGCCCCTGCCCTCCCAGTGTCGGTCAACGACGCCCGACAGTCCCAGTTCAATACCCTGATGCAGGGTGCGCGGCACGTTCAGTGTCGTGGCACTGACGCAGCTGTAACAGACAGTCTGAAACTCATTACGCAGGTTCGCGCGATAGATCGTCAGATCGTAAGACAGTTGGGTACGCCCGTCGCGGAATGTTGTTTCGCCCCGCAAGCCGGCTTCGACACTGTTGCCGGTTTGCGCTTTAGTCGCCTGCATCGTGCTCGTGACGTCGAAGATCGGCGGCTCAAACACATGACTGGCGTTCGCGAACAGTTGAATCTGCGGTGACAGGTCATGCACGAGTCCGAAGCGCGGCAGCCACTGCGAATAGCGAAGATCATAGCTATTGGCCGGCGTCAGCAGGTCCTGCTTCTCGCGTTGTGACCAGTGATACTGCATGGATGCAGTCACGCGCGTCTGCGGTGACAGTCGCAGGCTGTCCTCGATCAGCAGCCGATGGTTCAGCGATGTCTGCGCATATTGCGCTCTGAGCACGCCCTGCGTGTAGCCGGGAGTGACGACCGCCCGACTACTGCCGTCCGTGCTGCCTGTATCCGGCAGATAGCCCAGTGTCAGCAGATTGGCGAAGCCAAACAGGGTCGATCGCTCAGTGAGCTTGATGTGTCCGCCCCAGGTGTTCGTCGCCTGCTCGATGAAGCCATACTGGATCGGATGCCACAGCTGATGCTGCATCACGTACGCGGCGACCTCCAACTGATAGTCACCGCTGGTATAAACCGTCTTGTTCGCGACGCGGTAGGTATCGATATCGCGGCGCTGGAAAGTATCAGGCCAGGCTGTGTTCTGCGCGACGCTCGGATCGCTCAGCAGCTGCGCACGGGTCACATAACCCGGTAGTTGCGAGCGGCTGCGCACGGCGCCGAAAAAGAATCTGGTATCCAGCTCACGATTGATTCGTGCGCCGAAATTCGCGACTGCTTTCTGGCTTTCCTGCGCCGAGTGATCGCGGTAGCCGTCTTGCGTGGTCGCGTTGACCGACAGGTAATAGTCCCAGATCGGGTCGCCCTCAACAACAGGCCGGATCACCTTGCCGGTGATGGCCTGCATGCGCGCGTAACCGAAACTGCCCGCCTCCGCGCGGCCGATGACAGCGTCTGTGTCATAACCGGTCGGCGACACGAAATTAATCGCACCACCGAGTGTGCCTGAGCCATATGCACTCGCATTCGGCCCGCGCAGCACATCGACATAGCGTGCGGCGGCGGGGTCGACGGTCTGCATATCGAAGAAGCCGTCAGCGTAATTGATCGGTATGCCATCCTGCATCACCTTCAGGCCGAATCCGTGATAAGTGCGGCTGAGCGCGGAACCGCGAATGGAAATGCGTGCTTCTTCTGCGCCGAAACGCTCTTGTACGAAAACGCCGGGCGCGAGTCCCAGCGTGTCAACCCAGGTCGATACCCGGCCCTGCTTCACGATGGCCATATCAACCACCGAAGCACCCCCCGGAATCTCGCGCGAGTCAGCCAGCGCGTCTTGCAGACTTTTCTGGGCCGGCGCAGATGTCTGCTCGCCGGTGACGGTGACGGCTGGTAATCGCTGCTCGGCGTCAGCCCGGCCGCCAGTGATGAACGCGCATGCGGCCAGCGCAAGCGAGGTCACGTTGAAAACTGATTTCATGGATGTTCCTGAATACTGGTGTCGCGGTCCGGTGCGGACGCGACAAAGAACTCTGCATGGCGCGCGGCGCCGGTCGGTCACGCGCCAGCGGAAGCTAAGGCGGACAGACAGCGCTGGCGAATTGCCATGCGATGCAGACAGTGATCAGGACAGCGGAGGCGGCGCGCGCGAGCGCAGAAGATGGCTGGGGAAGGTCTGGAAAGGTGCGGAGGGCTTGATCGCCGGCAGTGATTCCGCCAGCGAGGACCGAAGATAACGCGCCGCATCGAATTCGGGCGTGGCACCGGTGGCCGCGCACAGCGCGCAATGGTCTGACGCGGTATGTGATCCGGAAGCGGCGTCCTGGTCCAGCTTGACCCATTTCAAACCTGACGCCGCACACACCTCGACCCAGCGGTCGGCTGGACCGGCGGCCGCGCCTGCCACCGCCGGTAGCATGGTCTGCAGCAAAAGTGCGAACAGCACCATGCCGGCCAGCAGTCGTCGGTGAAAAGCACGGAAATTCATAGGAGCGCGAGCGTACCATGAAGCGGCTTGTCTGTTGGCAATCCGCCATGGTCCGGCGGCGCTGAAAGCAGCGATATTCAGACGGCCGCGCCATTTTTCACGGCGCAATTCCGGCAAATTTACTGTCTAAACCCCGGGCGACACTCGGGCCAATCTGCCGCTGCGGACGGGCAAGCGGGACCTAACCCTCCTGTTCGGTCGCAGCGGCAGCCTGATTATCAAAAAGATAATCAAAGAATGTGCCTCAGGGGCCGGCTGTGTTACATTCAGGAAATAGTGGCGTACACGCCACCGGGGGTTCAGTCCGTCGATCCGATAGCAAAATAAATAAATCCTCAGGATCTTCAGGCAATCTGCGATCAAATGTTCGAGTATTGTATTTGCTGCATTGCGGAAACACCGAATAAGCGACACAATCCGGGCGTCTTGAACGAGGGTCACCATGCTCTATCAACTGCACGAAATGAATCGGACGCTACTTAGCCCGCTTATCCAATGGGCTGAAGCGTCATCCAAGCTGTTCACCAATCCGGTCTCACCTTTTGCGCATACCCCTTTTGCGCAGCGCATCGCGGCCGGCTATGAACTGATGTTCCGGCTGGGCAAAGACTACGAAAAGCCCGCCTTCGGCATTACCCACACCGAAGTGCTCGGCCTGCAGACCGCGATCATCGAGGACGTCGTGCTCGACAAGCCCTTCTGCCGGCTGCTGCATTTCCGCAAGGACCGGCACGCGCCCGAACTCAGCGACCTGACACAGCCGAAGCTGTTGATCGTAGCGCCGCTGTCAGGGCATCACGCGACACTGCTGCGCGATACCGTGCGCGCGCTGCTGCCTGAGCATGATGTCTACATCACCGACTGGACCGATGCCCGTATGGTGCCGATCGAGCAGGGTCCTTTCCATCTGCATGACTATGTATATTACGTGCAGGATTTCATCCGCTTTCTGGGCGTTGGCGTGAACGTGATCTCGGTTTGTCAGCCGACGGTGCCGGTGCTGGCCGCGATCTCGCTGATGGCAAGTGCCGGTGAAGCGGTACTGCCGAAAACCATGACGATGATGGGCGGTCCGATCGATTCCCGCGCGTCGCCAACCGCGGTGAACGATCTGGCTACCAACAAGCCCTACACCTGGTTCGAGAACAACGTGATCTATAACGTGCCGCCGAACTATCCGGGCTATGGCCGTCGCGTTTACCCGGGATTTCTGCAGCACGCTGGTTTCGTCGCAATGAATCCGCGCCGTCATGCGCAGAGTCACTGGGAGTTCTATCTGCACCTGCGCGAAGGCGACAATGAGTCCGCCGAGGAGCATCGCAAGTTCTATAACGAGTACAACGCGGTGCTGGACATGCCGGCCGAGTACTACCTCGAAACCATCAAGACCGTATTTCAGGATCATGCGCTGCCGCTCGGCACCTGGGAGATCGAAGGCAAGCTGGTCCGTCCGCAAGACATCACCAGCGTCGCGCTGCTGACTGTCGAAGGTGAGCTGGATGATATTTCCGGTCCCGGCCAGACCCGCGCCGCGCATGATCTGTGCAAGAACATACCGGCCAGCATGCAGGAGCATTACACCGCGCCGAAGTGTGGCCATTACGGCATCTTCTCGGGCCGTCGCTGGCGCGAGATGATCGCGCCGCGCATCACCGAGTTCATCAAGGCGCACGCCTGAACGAACCGGTGCCGCAACGAGGCCGCCAGCGATGGCGGCCTTTTTGTTGCAGGGTCGTTCCCCGGCCAAATCGCGGATAATGCGGGGCTATGTCCGACCCCACTACCCTGGCCGACCGTATCGAGGACCTGCTGCCGCAGACGCAATGCACGAAGTGCGGCTATCCGGCCTGCCGTCCCTATGCGGAAGCGATTGCTGACGGCCGCGCGAGCTACAATCAGTGCCCGCCCGGCGGCATGGAAGGTGTCGCACGCCTTGCCACGCTGCTCGGCAAGCCGGTGATACCGCTGAATCCCGCCAACGGCAACGAGCGCGAGCGTCCGGTCGCGGTCATTGATGAGGCGGCTTGCATCGGCTGCACGCTGTGCATACAGGCCTGCCCGGTCGACGCGATCGTCGGCGCAGCCAAACAAATGCATACCGTGATCCCGTCGCTGTGCACCGGCTGCGACCTGTGCGTGCCACCCTGCCCGGTCGACTGCATCGCAATGGTGCCGGTCACACACGGCCTGACCGGCTGGGCTGCGTGGTCGCAGGCCGACGCCGAGGCCGCGCGGCAGCGGCATGACGCACGCACCGCTCGCCTGAAACGCAACAAAGCAGAGAACGACGCCCGGCTCGCAGCGAAAGCGGTCGCGAAACTAAACGAGGTCAATGCCTCGACGCCGGCGACTGATGCCGAGCGCGCCGAGCAGGAGCGCAAGCGCGCGATCATTCAGGCAGCGATGGAGCGCGCGCGGCTGCAAAAGGAAAAGGCGCAGCAGGAAGCGGCGAACAGGAAACCATGAACGCCGACAAGCGCCGCGCCATCTTTGAGCGCCTGCGGCAGACCAATCCTCATCCGACCACCGAGCTCGAGTACACCACGCCGTTCGAGCTGTTGATCGCGGTAATCCTGTCGGCGCAAGCCACCGATGTGTCGGTGAACAAGGCCACGCGCAAACTGTATCCGGTAGCGAATACGCCGGCTGAAATTTACGCGCTGGGAGTGGACGGACTGATTCCTTATATTCAGACCATCGGCCTGTACAAGACCAAGGCCAAGAACGTGATCGAGACCTGCCGCAGGCTGCTCGAGCAGCACGGCGGTCAGGTACCGCGCGATCGGGAATCGCTGCAGGCACTGCCCGGCGTTGGCCGCAAGACTGCGAACGTGGTACTGAACACCGCGTTCGGCGAAGTCGCGATGGCAGTCGATACGCATATCTTCCGTGTGTCGAACCGTACCGGCATCGCGCCGGGCAAGAACGTCGATGTGGTCGAGCGCAAGCTGATAAAGCTGGTGCCCGCCGAGTTCCTGATGGATGCACATCACTGGTTAATCCTGCACGGCCGCTACACCTGCACCGCGCGCAGCCCGCAATGCTGGAACTGCCTGATCGCTGATCTGTGCGAATACAAACCCAAGACCCCCTCACCTGCGAAGGGCATCTGATTTTTTTATGGAAGCTTTCCTAAATACAGCTGCCGTCGTCGGCCTTGGCGAAATGGGCGACAAAACGCAGGTACTCGCGCTGCTGCTCGCGGTACGGTACCGCAAAGTCTTGCCCATCCTCGCCGGCATCTTCATCGCCACATTGCTGACGATGGGCGTGACCGCACTGGTCGGCACGACGATTTCCAGCTTTCTGCCGCCGTCGGTGCTGCGCTGGGTACTGGTCGCAATGTTCTTCGCGGTAGCCGTCTGGACGCTGATTCCCGAAGATGATGATGATGATGACGACGTCACGCTCAAGTCCTCATCCAGCCTGATACTGACAACTTTCATCACTTTCATTCTTGCCGAACTCGGCGACAAGTCACAGGTCGCAACGCTGGTGATGGCAGCCCATTATGGTGAATTCGCGATGGTGATGGCCGGTGCAACGCTGGGCGAAATGCTTGCGATCGCGCCGGCAGTGATGCTCGGCCAGACCACTGCGCAGTGGATACCCTTGAAATGGGTGCGCATCACTGCCGCAGCGATTTTTGCTGCACTGGGCGCATGGGTACTGATTTTTGGTCTGGAGTAGCGCGACGCCATGTTCAATCCGAGCAAAGATGAAGTCCGCCGCTTCTTCTGCGAAACCTGGCGCAAGACGCAGACGAACGAGTTACTGACGCCGCTCGAAGCCATCGCGCGCGACTGGATACTGCAGCATCCGGAATATGAAGCCGAACTGGCGGACGCGGAAGCGGCGCAGGCCACCGACTATGACATCGCGAAGGGACAGTCCAATCCCTTTCTGCACCTGTCAATGCATCTGTCGATCGCAGAACAGATTTCCATCGATCAGCCGCCGGGCATCCGGGCTGCATTCGGGCAACTCGCCGCGCGGACCAGCGAGCATGATGCGCATCACGCGATCATGGAGTGTCTGGGGCAAATGCTGTGGAATGCACAGCGCAACGGCACGCCACCCGATGGCGAAGCCTATGTCGACTGCGTACGCCGAAGCGCGCAGCGATAATCCTGCGCACTGTCGTGGCAAGCCGGACCATCCACCGGTGTTCATCGACGGTGGCTCACGGTTTGGCATCATCAAGACCCCAGGCAAAGCCCCGACATCGGTCGTTTATACTGGTCCCATTCACTCCCTACTGCAAAAACGATGACCACCACCCAGCGCTTCGACGGATCCGAGCATTACGTCGCCACTCAGGACCTGAAACTCGCAGTGAACGCCGCACTGACGCTACAGCGCCCGCTGCTGATTAAGGGCGAACCGGGCACTGGCAAAACCATGCTGGCCGAAGAAGTCGCGGCTGCGCTGGGCATGCCGCTGTTGCAATGGCATATCAAGTCAACGACCAAGGCGCAGCAGGGTCTGTATGAATACGATGCGGTATCGCGCTTGCGCGATTCGCAGCTCGGCGATGAACGTGTGAAAGATATCCACAACTACATCATCAAAGGCGTGTTGTGGCAGGCATTCACCGCGGAACAACCGGTGGTATTGCTGATTGACGAGATCGACAAGGCGGATATCGAGTTTCCGAATGATTTGCTGCGCGAGCTCGATCGCATGGAATTTTATGTGTACGAAACGCGCGAGATGGTGCGTGCGAAGCACCGGCCGCTGGTAATCATCACATCAAATAATGAAAAGGAATTGCCGGACGCTTTTCTGCGGCGCTGCTTCTTTCATTACATCCAGTTTCCGGACAAAGACACGATGCAGCGCATCGTCGATGTGCATTTCCCGCGCATCAAGAAAGATCTGCTGGCCTCCGCGCTGCATGCTTTCTTTGAGATGCGCGAGATACCGGGGCTGAAGAAGAAACCCTCCACATCAGAACTGCTTGACTGGCTGAAGCTGCTGCTGGCCGAGGAAATTCCGCCGGACGCGCTGCATTCGAAAGACCACCAGAGCGTCGTACCGCCACTGCATGGCGCGCTGCTGAAAAACGAGCAGGACGTGCATTTGTTCGAGCGTCTGGTGTTCATGTCGCGCCAGAAACGCTGAGCGGCTTAGCGCAGGCATCATGCTGATCGACTTCTTCTTCACGCTGAAGGATGCGAAGGTACCGGTTTCGATCCGGGAATTCCTGATCCTGCTCGAAGCGCTGGACAAGCAGGTGATCACGCCATCGATCGACGATTTCTATTTCCTCGCGCGCACCACGCTGGTCAAGGATGAAGCGAACTTCGATAAGTTCGATAAAGCCTTCGGCACTTACTTTCACGGCGCGCAGACCTTGTTCGATCAGACGCCGGAGATTCCGCTGGACTGGCTGATGAAGCGGCTGCAGCGCGAACTGACGCCGGAACAGAAGGCGCAGCTTGAAAAGTTTGGCTATGACAAGCTGATGGACCGGCTGAAAGAACTGCTCGACGAGCAGAAAGGCCGCCACGAAGGTGGCAACAAGTGGATAGGCACCGGCGGCACTTCCGCTTTCGGCAACAGCGGGGTGAATCCCGAGGGCATACGCATCGGTGGCAACGGCGGCAATCGCAGCGCGGTGAAGGTCTGGGAGACACGCGCGTACCGCGACTATGACAGCGAGCGCGAGCTTGGCACGCGCAATATCAAGATCGCGCTGCGCCGTCTGCGCCGGTTTGCGCGAGTGGGTCTGGAAGACGAACTCGCGCTCGACGACACGATACGTGCGACCGCGAACAATGCCGGCTGGCTGGCGCTGAAAATGCGACCTGAACGCAGGAACAAGGTCAAGGTACTGATGCTGATGGATGTCGGCGGCACGATGGATGACCATATCGCGCAAGTCGAAGAATTATTCTCCGCTGCGAAGACCGAGTTCAAGAACATGGAGTTCTTCTATTTCCACAATTGCGTCTATGACCAGCTGTGGAAGAACAACCGCCGCCGTCATGCCGAGCGCTTTCCGACCTGGGACATACTGCGCAAGTACCCGCCGGACACCAAACTGATTTTCGTCGGTGATGCGACCATGAGTCCCTATGAAATCCTGCAGGCAGGCGGCTCGGTGGAGTACAACAACGAGGAAGCTGGCGCCGTCTGGCTGCAGCGCTGCCTGCACCAGTTCCCGAAAGCCGTGTGGCTGAATCCGGAGCCGGAGGGTTTGTGGCCTTACCGGCAGTCGATCGCGATCATCCGGCAATTGATGAGTGATCGCATGTATCCGATCACGATGGAAGGCCTGGATGGCGCGATGCAGCGCTTATCGAAGTAAAGCCGCAGGCGAAACCCACCATCACACCGGCTCGCCAGACAAAATTCATTAGAATGGCGAAGTTTGCCCGTACCAGCATCCAAAGCACGGGCCCGACCAGTTGCAATTTCACTTTCCCTCTGAAGAATGGCAAGCAAAAAACCCGACTACAGCGAATCATCGATTCGCGTCCTCAAAGGCCTGGAGCCGGTCAAGCAACGGCCCGGCATGTACACACGCACCGAGAACCCGCTGCACATCATTCAGGAAGTCATTGATAACGCGTCGGATGAAGCACTGGGCGGCTACTGCAAGCATATCCATGTGACGATGAACGCCGACGGCAGCATCAGCGTCGAAGACGACGGTCGCGGCATTCCGGTGGGCTTGCATCCGGAAGAGAAAGTTCCGACGGTTGAAATAGTTTTCACGCGATTGCACGCCGGCGGCAAATTCGACAAGGGCTCCGGCGGCGCGTATGCGTTCTCCGGCGGCCTGCACGGTGTCGGTGTATCGGTCACGAATGCGCTCGCCTCCAAGCTCGATATCACGGTCTGGCGCAAGGATGACAAGGGCCAGGGTGTGCATCATCTGCAGTTCGCCGATGGCGATGTGGTGCAGAAGCTGAAGTCGCGCGCGGCGACCAAAGACGACAAGAAATCCGGCACCCGCGTGACCGTGTGGCCGAATCCGAAGTATTTCGACTCGCCGCAAATACCGATTCCCGAACTGCAGCGGCTGCTGCGCTCGAAGGCCGTGCTGCTGCCCGGTGTGCGTGTGTCATTCACGCAAGCCAAATCAGGGGATACGCAATCATGGTTGTATGAACAGGGACTGCGTGGCTATCTGAATGAAGCGCTGGCGCAGACCAGTGGTGGTGCAACGCTGATTCCGCTGTTCGAGGGCGAGCAGTACGCAACCGCGGACGCCGACGGATTCGCCGAAGGCGAAGGCGCGGCCTGGGTGGTGGCATGGACGGAAGATGGCGCGGTGGTACGCGAATCCTATGTGAACCTGATACCGACGCCGGCCGGCGGCACGCACGAGTCCGGACTGCGCGAGGGTCTGTTCGGCGCGGTCAAGGGCTTCGTTGAAATGCACTCGCTGCTGCCCAAGGGCGTGAAACTGCTGCCGGAAGATGTGTTCGCGCGCACCTCGTTTGTGCTGTCGGCGAAAGTGCTCGATCCGCAGTTTCAGGGGCAGATCAAGGAAAAGCTGAATTCGCGCGACGCAGTGCGGCTGGTCGCCGGCTATTCGCGCGGCGCGCTGGAGCTGTGGCTGAACCAGCATGTTGACTACGGCAGGAAACTGGCTGATCTGGTGATCAAGCAGGCGCAAAGCCGCCTGCGCTCGGCGCAGAAGGTTGAGAAGCGCAAGCAATCGGGCGTGGCGGTGTTGCCCGGTAAACTGACCGATTGCGAATCCACCGACATCACACGCAATGAAATCTTTCTGGTCGAGGGCGACTCGGCTGGTGGCTCGGCGAAGATGGGCCGCGATAAAGAGTTTCAGGCCATCCTGCCGCTGCGTGGCAAGGTACTGAACGCGTGGGAAACCGAGCGCGACCGCTTGTTCGCGAATAACGAGATTCATGACATCGCAGTCGCGATCGGCGTGGACCCGCACAGCAAGCATGATGACCCGGATCTGTCGGGCCTGCGCTATGGTCGTGTCTGCATCCTGTCAGATGCGGATGTTGATGGCTCGCACATTCAGGTACTGCTGCTGACGCTGTTCTTCCGTCACTTCCCGAAGCTGATCGACCGTGGCCATATTCACATCGCCCGCCCGCCGCTGTATCGCGTTGACGCACCGGCACGCGGCAAGAAGCCCGCGCAAAAGATTTACGCGCTCGACGATGGCGAACTCGAGGCCATTGAGGACAAGCTGCGCAAGGATGGCGTGAAGGACGGCGCGTGGAGCATTGCACGCTTCAAGGGCCTGGGCGAGATGAGTGCCGAGCAGCTGTGGGAGACCACGATGAACCCGGATACGCGTCGACTGCTGCCGGTGGCGCTGGGTGAGCTGGGCATGAAAGCCTCCGAAGACCGATTCACCATGCTGATGGGCAAGGGCGAAGCCGCCGCGCGCCGCGCCTGGCTCGAAGAACACGGCAACGAAGTCGAAGCCGATATCTGATTTCTGAACGACCATGACCGACCAAACCAACCTGTTCGAATCCGCCGCCGATGACGCCGGCGAGTCGCTGACGCTCGCAACCTTTGCCGAGCGTGCCTATCTCGATTACGCGATCTCGGTCGTCAAGGGGCGTGCATTGCCCGATGTCTGCGATGGCCAGAAGCCGGTACAGCGCCGCATCCTGTACGCAATGAATCAGCTGCGGCTTGACCCGACGGCGAAGCCGCGTAAATCCGCAGCCGTGGTTGGCGACGTGCTCGGCAAGCTGCATCCGCACGGCGACCAGTCGGTCTACGACGCGATGGTGCGCATGGCGCAGAATTTCGCGCTGCGCTATCCGCTGGTTGACGGTCATGGCAACTTCGGCTCACGGGATGGTGACGGCGCAGCAGCGATGCGTTACACCGAAGCGCGGCTGACACCGATCTCGCGCTTGCTGCTCGACGAGATCGATATGGGCACGGTGGACTTCGCGCCAAACTATGACGGCTCCAGCGAAGAACCGAAGCTGCTGCCGGCGCGCCTGCCTTTCGTGCTGCTGAATGGCGCGTCCGGTATCGCCGTCGGCCTGGCGACCGAGATCCCTTCGCACAACCTGACCGAAGTCGCTGCCGCTGCCGTGGCGGTGATAAAAAATCCTAAGCTGTCGCATGACGAGCTGATGGCGATGATTCCCGGTCCGGACTTTCCGGGCGGCGGGCAGATCATCACACCGGCATCGCAGGTCAGCGAGATCTATCAGACCGGTCGCGGCAGCATCAAGGTGCGCGCGCGCTGGAAGATCGAAGATCTCGCGCGCGGCCAGTGGCAACTGATCGTCACTGAACTGCCACCCGGCACCTCGGCGCAGAAAATTCTCGAAGAGATCGAGGAACTGACGAACCCGAAGCTCAAGCTCGGCAAGAAGAGCCTGACACCGGAACAACTGTCGACCAAACAATCCATTCTTGCGGTGCTTGATACCGTGCGCGATGAATCGGGCCGTGAAGCGCCGGTGCGTCTGGTGTTCGAGCCGAAATCCAAGAATCAGGATCAGGAAGAATTCAGCAATCTGCTGCTCGCGCATACATCGCTGGAAAATAATGCGCCGGTCAATCTGGTGATGATCGGCGCTGACGGCCGGCCGCGACAAAAAGGTGTGGGCGAGATCCTGCGCGAATGGGTCGGCTTCCGCTTCGAGACGGTGACGCGCCGCACGCAGCATCGTCTGGGCAAGGTGGATGACCGCATTCATATTCTTGAGGGACGTGAAGCGGTTCTGCTGAATATCGATAAGGTGATCAAGATCATCCGTGAATCGGATGAACCGAAGCCGGCGCTGATGCAAGCCTTCAAGCTGTCCGAGCGTCAGGCCGAAGACATCCTCGAGATTCGTCTGCGTCAGCTGGCCCGGCTCGAAGCGATCAAGGTGCAGCAGGAGCTGGCCGAACTGCGCAAGGAAAAAGTCACGCTGCAGGATCTGCTCGACAATCCGGCGTCGATGAAGAAGCTGCTGATCAAGGAAATCGAAGGCGACGCGAAACAATACGGTGACAAGCGCCGCACGCTGATCAAGGCCGCCGAGCGAGCGGTCGCCGAGCAAAAGCTGATTGACGAGCCGGTGACTGTGATCGTGTCACAAAAAGGCTGGGTGCGCGCGCGCCAGGGCCATGGCCACGATGCGCAGCAGTTCAGCTTCAAGTCCGGTGATGCCTTGTACTCGACCTTCGAGTGCCGCACGACGGACACCTTGCTGGCCTTTGGCTCGAATGGCCGCGTGTACTCGGTGTCGGTTGCGCAATTACCCGGCGCACGCGGTGATGGTGTGCCAGTCACGACTCTGGTCGAGGTGGAAGCCGGTTCGCGTCTCGTGCATTACTTCGCCGGCACGGCGGATACGGCGCTGCTGCTGGCATCCAGCGCTGGCTATGGTTTCTCAGCGAAGGCCGGCGATATGGTCTCGCGCCAGAAAGGCGGCAAGTCTTTCATGACGCTGGATGACGGCGATGAGCCGGTGATGCCACGCGTTATCACGAAGCAGGCAAGCGCGATTGTCTGTCTGTCGGAGCACGGTCGCCTGCTGGTATTCGGCCTCGACGAGATCAAGAATCAGCCCGGCGGCGGCCGCGGCGTGATCCTGATGGAGCTCGACACCGGCGAGAAGCTGCTCGCGGCCGAGCCGGTCAGCCAGAAAGGTGTGAAAGTAATCGGCACCGGCCAGCGCAGCGGCAAGGCACAGGAAAACAATCTGTCCGGCGCTGATCTTGCCCACCATATCGGCAAGCGCGCGCGCAAGGGCAAGCTGCTGGCATCAAGGATGAAGGCGACGCAACTGGTCGCGCTGGGCTGAGGCCCCGATGCTCGGGGTGAACTGCTGGCGCGCTGTTTTTTGCGCGGTGTTTATTGCATAACGGCGGGATGAGGACGAGCAGCGTCCCACCCGCTGAACTCTTGAAACAATTTCACATTTGCGATTTAACGCCGGAAATTATTCCTTCAGTCATTGAAGTGAGGCAATCGCGTCTTTACGATGAGCATCTCTTGCTCCTCGTAAAGCGCTATGAAAACGACCTCACTCGCTCCTTCAGCTGTTGATGCATTTCTTCGCGTCGCATCGACACTGCTGCTTTCCATACTGACTTTTTCAACATCGGCACTGGCAGCAACATCAGCAGCCCTACCGGCTCCCCCGCTGGCGCTTGATCCCACCGTGAACGAGCAGGTACTCATGCTGCCCGTGACACAAAAGGGCCAGACCTTTCAGTTCGAAACCACGCTGTTCAAACCACCGGGTGACGGACCGTTTCCGCTACTGGTGATGAATCACGGCAAGGACCGGGGTGATACGCATCAGCAGGCGCGGGATCGCTTTCTGGCGATGAGCCGCGAATTCGTCAAGCGGGGTTATGCGGTTGCGGTGCCGATGCGCAAAGGATTTGCCGGCTCGACCGGACAATACCGCGACTATGGTTGCAACATGAAAGACAATGGTCTGCAGCAGGCGGACGATGTCGAGGCGGCGCTGAATGCATTAGTGAAATTGCCATGGATCGACCGCGAGCGCATTGTGATTGCCGGTCAGTCCTATGGTGGCCTCGCCAGCGTCGCCTTTGGTGCACGCGCCTACCCGGGTGTGCGCGGGCTGCTGAATTTCGCTGGTGGCCTGCGTATCGATGGCAGTAGCTGCGACTGGAAATCCTCGCTGGTGACCGCGTTCGCGCACTATGGCGCGAAAACCTCGCTGCCCAGTCTGTGGTTCTATGGTGAGAACGACAGCTATTTTGATCATCCGCTCGCGCAACGATTGCAGCAGGCGTATCAGGCAGCGGGTGGTGCATCGCAACTGATTGCGTTTGGCAGGTTCAAGGCGGATGCGCATGGCATGGCCGGCAGCCGCGATGGTGTCGCTATCTGGCTGCCCGAGGTCGAGCGCTTCCTGACAGGCATCGGCATGCCGACGGAAGTAACGGTCGCCATCGCTGAGACACCGCGTCCTGCACCGACCGGTTTTGCCGCCATCGACAATATCAGCGCCGTACCTTTCATGGCCGACAAGGGGCGTGAGGGCTACCGCGACTATCTCGCGAAATCCGCACCACGAGCGTTTGCGATTTCCGTTTCAGGCGCCTGGAGCTGGGCGGAAGAAGGTGATGATCCGGCCGCACGCGCGATCGCCGCCTGCCAGAAGAAAAGCCAGCTGCGCTGTCAGCTGTATTCGGTTGATCAGGATGTCGTGTGGACTGACAGCACGACCGTGCCACCGGTGACGATGAACTGAGACAGAGGCTGCCGGATTTTATGAAGCCGCAGGCATAGTCTCCGAGACCAGTCGCTGTCTCAGCTGCCTGAAGTCCTTGCAGTCATGACCGAGAATGATTCTGAGCCGGGCCCCGTGCAGCTCGCCATTCACCTGCAACCGCGCAGCAATGCCAATGTCCTGCGCGAACTGCTGCGCATACTGCCGGTGATTCGGCAGGTATTCGATACGGGTGGCACTGAGCTGGAAGTTGTCATGATTTCGGGTGCGCGTCACCTGCCAGGTCTCGTTCGGCAGCAATGCGCGCAACTGCCTGGCCAGACCCGTCACGCCATTCGCATTCACCAGCTCCACCGCCAGGGCAGGGGCTCGCGGCTGAGCCGGTGCCAGAGATGGCTCGTGATCAGCTCGGCCATCAGTACGGGCTGGCGACGGCGCGGGTAGCGGCATTGATGGCGCTGTCGGTACTATCGGCACTGTTGGCACGGTGGCTGGATAACGCATCGTATACATGGCCGGACCGACATGCTCTATCGTCGCCTGCGTGATGGCGGCGTCGGCCAGTGGCCGCTCCTGAATCATGGCGTCGGCCATGCTGGTGCGCTGCAGCTTATCGTCGATCGCTTGCAGACGGTGCCGCGTACTGTCGTTACCCGGATCCAGATCAAGCGCGCGCTGATAGGCAATGCGCGCATCAAAGTCGCGCCCTTTCAACTGATAGGCGTGACCTAGGTTGGCATACACATGCGCTGAAGGATGATCTTGCGACAGCTCGCTCAGCAAGCCGATCGCACGGTCCAGATCACCGCTCGCACCGATCAGCGCAGCTAAACCATTGCGGCTGTCGGCGTGCGCCGGATCGATCGCGAGCGCTGCCAGATAAGCTTTTTGTGCCTCGCCATAACGACCTACCCGATGCAAGTGCTTGCCACGCTGGTACTCGGCATCGGCGTCGTTTGCGACACGAAGTGACGGAGCTGGCTCAGGATCGCTGAACCATGCCGAAAAATTTGGAAAACTCGCGCAGCCCAGCAGCAGCGAACTACACAGCGACGCGGAAATACCGGTTCTGAGTTTCATGATCGTCTCCTTCGAGGTTATTCGGAGCTGCCTAATGCGCGCCCAGCGTGGGCAGCAATACACGATAGATCTGTATCATTGCCGGTCCGACCAGTACCAGCATCAGGGTCGGGAAGATCATGAAGATCAGCGGCATCAGCAGCTTCACCGCAATCTTTGCGGCTTCTTCTTCCGCGCGCTGACGGCGCTTGGTGCGCAGATTGTCGGCATGCACGCGCAGTGAATCGCCCATGCTGGTACCGAAGCGATCCGCCTGAATCATCATCGCCACCAGCAGATCGATTTCCTCGACACCGGTACGCAGTGCCAGATGTCGCAGTGCGGCCTCTTTCGAAAATCCGCTGCGCAATTCAATCAGCACCAGCTGCAGCTCCTGCGCGAGGATCTTGCTCTTGATGTCGATTTCCATCGCCACTTTCGACAACGCCTGATCCAGGCTGAGGCCGGCCTCGACACAGATGATCAGCAAGTCGAGCGCGTCAGGAAAGGATTCGAAGATCTCGCGCTGACGACGCGCGATCACTCGCGATAACAGCAGGTTGGGCAGGTAGTAACCGATGGCGGCTGCGGCCACCAGTACCAGCAGGATCCGGCTGCCACCGGACGCCAGTAAGACTTCGCCGGCAAAGATCAGTACTGTCAGCGGTAGCACGAAGGCCAGCAGGCTCTTGATGCCGAAGAAAATGGTTGGCGCCGAGGACTGGCGCCAACCGGCATTGATGAAGCGTATCTTCATCGCCGAGCCCTCCCAGCCCTCGGCCGGCAAGGATAGTTTCGCCAGTGGCCTGATCATCGTGGCCAGACGTTCCCGCCAGCGTTTCAATTCTGGCTGACGGCCATTGCCGTTGTGCGTCGCTGCGACGCGCTGCTGAACCCGGTTCGGTATCAGCAGCCAGGCCGCAAGCGACGATACGGCGGCCACGACGACAAACACGATGAACAGAAAGATCATGGCATCAGTCGGCATGATTCGCTCCGCGGTCGCAAGGTTTAGTCATGACTCAGACCCTCAGGCTGACGATGCTGCGCATCCATAATCCACCGAGCAGCATCTGCAGCGCGGCGACCGCCAGCATCGTCTTGCCGACCGGATCCTCGATCAGCTTCGCGATGTAGTCCGGATTACTGGCTGACAGCAGCAGCGCCATCGCAATCGGCAGCAGAAACAGTATCCAGCCCGACAGCCGCCCCTCGGCGGATAGCGCCCTGACCTGCCCGAGTAGCTTCAGCCTTTCGCGGATCAGGTTCGCCATGTTCTGCATCAGCTCGGCGAGGTTGCCGCCCGACTCGCGCTGTATCAGCACCGCGATCACCAGGAAGCGCAGGTCCTCGATCGGTACCCGTGCCGCGAGTCGCTGCATCGCGGTCTGCAACCCGAGTCCGTAGTTGATCTCATCGGATACCAGTCGAAACTCGCCGCAGATGGGTTCGGGCATTTCCTCAGCCACCATCTGCAGCGTCGACGGCAGCGCATGCCCGGCGCGCAGACTGCGCGCGATCAGATCAGCCACCTCGGGCAACTGCAGCTGTATCTGGTGCAGGCGATGCGCGCGCTGGCGGCTGACCATCAGCAGTGGAAACAAACCGCAGACCGATGCCAGCAGTAGTGCGAGCAGCCAGTGAGGCACCAGCAGCATCCCGATCAGCAAGCCGCCACCGAAGGTAGCCAACGACGCAGCAAGCAGGCGTCCGACGTTCGAGCTGCTGCCGGCCTGCTGCAGATGCGTATCGAGTGAGTCGGTAATACTCAGCTTGCGCAGGAGTTCATGTAAGCGTTCGGAGTCCGCAAAGCGCCGTTCTTTCAGCAGCGACACACGGCCGGCGCTTTCGGCTCTGGTACCGGCGAGCGCTTGCATGCGCCGGCTGAATTTACGCGCGGTACGGCTCTGCGTCGAGAACCACCACTGCCACAGCACCTCGACCGAAAACGCCGCCGCGATGAAAACCAGCACCGCGAATCCGTAGTAAAGCAGGTTCATGTCGGTCTCCCGTGTCAGCTCAGCGCCGGTGAGGGCTGATACAGCGATTCCGGTACCGGCACACCGAATTCCTTCAAGCGCTGATCGAATTGCGGGCAGATACCCGTCGCAGTGAAGTAGCCTTTCACCTTGCCGTCTGCAGCAACGCCGGTGCGGCGGAAGCTGAAGATTTCCTGCATCGTGATCACCTCGCCCTCCATCCCGGTCACCTCCTGCAGGCTGACCAGCTTGCGGGTACCGTCGCTCATGCGCATCAGCTGGATCACGACCGTGATCGCCGACGTGATTTGCTGGCGCATCGCGCGCAAGCCAAGACTGGCGCCGGCCATGCCGATCATGTTCTCGAGCCGGGATAAGGCGTCACGCGGCGTGTTCGCGTGAATCGTCGCCAGCGAACCTTCATGACCGGTATTCATCGCCTGCAGCATGTCAAGCGCCTCGGCGCCGCGCACTTCGCCGAGAATGATGCGATCAGGACGCATGCGCAGCGCGTTCTTCACCAGCGCACGCTGCGGCACCTCCCCCTTGCCTTCAATGTTTGGTGGACGCGTCTCGAGCCGGACCACATGCGGCTGCTGCAGCTGCAGCTCGGCCGCATCCTCAATCGTGATGATGCGTTCCGTGGTCGGTATGAAGCCCGACATCACGTTCAGCAGCGTTGTCTTGCCGCTGCCGGTGCCACCAGAGATCAGAATATTCAGCTTGGCCTTGCCGAGTGCCTCGAGCAGTTCTGCGATCTGCGGTGTCAGTGTGTGATGCGCGATCAGGTCACTGATGGTCAGCGGCTGGACAGAGAAGCGTCGTATCGACAGTACCGGGCCGTCCAGCGCCAGCGGCGCGATGATCGCGTTCACACGCGAACCATCCTGCAGGCGGGCATCGACCATCGGGCTCGACTCGTCAATGCGGCGGCCGACCCGCGAGACGATTTTCTCGATGATGCGCATCACATGAGCGTCATCATGAAAGCGCACTGAGGTCAGTTCCAGCCGGCCCTTGCGCTCGACATAGACCTGGCGGCAGGAATTGATGAGTATGTCGGAGACGGCCGGATCGCTCATCAGCGGCTCGATCGGGCCAAGCCCGGTCATCTCGTTTTGCATGTCCTGCAGCAGCCGACGGCGTTCCGCCTGATTTACCGGCAGATGCTCCTCGTCGAGGATGCGCTCGATCAGCAGCGACAGCTCGCGCCGGAACTGCTCACCCGACAGCTGCTGCAAACGTTCAAGATCGATACGTTCAAAAATCGCCTGATACAGCCGCCGGCTCAGCGCGCGGAACGCATCCGTACTGAACTCGTCCGGGACATCGGCGGAAGCTTTCTCGGTGACCTCCGACAGACGGTCGCGCAGATTCAGGGTGGGCTCCACTTTCAGCTTCTCGATATACATTCGCGAGCGTCTTTCTATGAATTTGCCGTGGCGGCATGACGAACAAACAGGCGCCGGATCAGTCCCGGCGATGAGGACATGCTGGTAGCGGTCAGCGACTGCACCATCCTGACGAAGCCCTTGGCCAGATGACTGCTTCTGGCCAGCTTCAATACTGGCTCACCCTGATTTACGGATTCGCTCGCGATCTCGAAATTGTTCGGTATCGTGTAAGCGATGCGGTGACCCAGGCTGCGCTCCATCTCGCCTTGTGTCAGCGGTCCGGATTCATCGTGCCGGTTCAGGATCTGCCGGATATTTTCCTTGCGGTAGCCCAGCGTCGAAAACATTTCGAGCATGCGCTGGCCATTCCGGATGAAGGGCAGGCTCTGCTGCAGAACAGGAAAAATCAGATCACTGGAATCCAGCGCGCGTATCGTCACCGCATTGATCTGGCGACCAGCGTCGAGCAGGACGAAGTCGTACTGTTGGCGGGCCAGCGCCAGAATGCCGGCCAGATGATCGGGTCGTATGCTGTCATCGGGGTCAGGATCCGAGGATGCAGCCAGCACATCAAATCCTGAGGCGGCATGAATCACACTGGCGTCGAGTAGCTGCGCATCGAGACGAGCGATCTGCTGGCACAGATCAGTCATGGTAGCTGGCGGCTTCGCATCAGACACAAACAGCGCCGCATCGCCGAATTGCAGATTCAGATCGATCAGCAAAGCCCGCTTTTGCGCGATACCGGCCAGTGCATAGGCCAGGTTGACTGCGATAAAGGTGGTACCGCTACCACCCTTGCTGGAAACCAGCGTGAGCACCTTGCCATCCTCGCGCGCGATATCGCGCATCTTGCTGCTGATCCGCTCAATCGCCTTGTCCAGCTCACCGAGATCGACCGGAAAGCTGACGACCTCGCGCACGCCGAGCCGCATCGCGGCAATCAGCAGATCCGGCGATTGCTCGGGCGCCATCAGCACAATCATTGCTTGCGGATAGCGGGCCGCCACGCGTTCGAGTGAAGCAAGCGCATCTTGCTGCTCGCCGCGCGCATCAAAGAAGATGAAATCCGGCACCACCGTAGTGACCGGGTCCAGTCGTGGCATGCCCGGCATGTCGCGAACAATCGTGATCGCTGGTATCCGCGACGCGCATAGCCGTTGTATCGTGGCCTTCAGTTCAGTGTCCGCAGAGACAATAAGCGCATTCATCAGTTTCTCCGTAAGCTCAGGTGCAGGTACTGCTGTCCATCGCCTCGCGGGTCAGGGTGGTGGAAAATGGTGGCAGGTCAACAGTGAAGTTCACGAACGGAATCACGGTCTGTATCGAGGTGCCCGGCTTCACCGCCACCGTGACTGACAGACAGTTGGATCGGGCAGCCACCGGGTCCGCCGCGCAATCGGGCGGGTCATAGCTGATGAGCACCGTATCCGCATTCAACTGCGGCAGAATCGCCGACATGCGGGTCGTGATGACGGACGAGTTCGCATCACACACGGCAGCAAGACGCGCGCCGAGTCGCGTTGCCTCGCTTGCCGTATTAAACAGAAACAGGATGCGACCCAGTTCGAATGCACCCAGCAGCAGCAGCACGAAGCCGCCTGCCGCTACCAGCGCGAACTCGACCAGCGCTGCACCGCGCTGCCTGCGGGAAGATCGGGTCCGTCTCATATACCCCTCATCACCGATTCAATCATATTGAACTGCAGCGAGGTCCCGGCGCCGGTAAACGGCAGGCCGAGGAAACCGAACTGATAGCCTTCGATGCGGACCACAACAAGATTGATCGTGCCGGTGCTGGCGCCCGTCGTCACGTTCTGCAGATCCGATAGCAGCAGGCCGCTACATTCGGCGACGGAAGCTCGCGTGCAGATCTTCACGTTGGATGTTGACAGGCCCGGCGCCAGCGGCAGATCCGCTGCATCGCAGAGTGTTTTTCCGCAGACGGCGAGGTTGCGCGCGCGCTGTGCAGCGATATCGAAAGTGCTGGCATCCGCCGGGTCGTAAGGCGCGATATGGCGTGCCGCCGCCCTGACCGACTTGACTACCGTATCGTAGTGATAGATCGCGCGGCCGTACTCGACGACGCCGAAGGACAGCGCGAGCATCGGAATCAGCACCAGCGCAAATTCAAGTGCGGCGGCACCGCGTTGATGGCAAGGGCTCATCTTTCGATGTCTTTTCATGCTGCTCACCTCACCAATGCCGGAACCAGCGGCCCGGCGGATTCTTCACCACCGGGTGTGCCACTGGATGCGCAGGGACTACCCGCTTCGGAGGCGTAACCGAGGAACTCGAGAAACATCCTTGATGAACCCGTGCCGCCGTTACCTCCGCCATTACCCCCGCCATTGCCGCCGCCGTTACCGTTACCATTGCCGTTACTGTTAGCTGCGGCTGACAGTGTGTCGCCCGCGACCAGCTGCGAATTTCCGCTGGCGTTATTGACGAGGGGATGGAGCAGCAGCACACAGGCCCATTGCTGCACATTCGCTGTCTGGCTGCTCTGATAGGCGGCGCAATCCACGACTGGCGCGACCATGATCCTTCGATCGCCGCCATGTTCGGCGAGATAAGACGATCCCTGTATCGTGCCTTTCACATCCGGATTCCCGCCCTGATACGGCACATTGGCAGTACGCCTCGCGACGAAATCGTCATACGCATTGCCAGCGGTCTTGTTCCAGTTGCCACCCGCGGTATTGTCGGTGTATGCATAGCCGGAGCGATCCGGTTGCGCGCTGGCGGACTGCACATTGCCCTGGTAAACACCGAAGCGGCTGTTGTATTCATTCGCCAGTGAAGTCACACCGCCCGGCTGCCCGACCGGTGAACCCGCCTTCGGCACCTGACACTCGCCCGCGCCGGTGAGATTGGCGGCCAGTTCAGCGGCGCCGCCCTGCGGCGGACTCAGATCGGCCCACATAAAGCTGCCGGTCAGTGCGCCACTTGAACCCACCGCGCCTTCAAGCCAGCTGCCTTTGGGACCGATATTGGCCTGACACACCGCGACCGGCAGCGCGCAGGTCGTTTGCGATGCCTGCAGTCTGGCAATTGCCGACGCTGACATGCTCTGTTTACCGATGTTCACTTCAGGCAGCAGATTCAAGACCTGTACCAGCCAGGTGTCGATGTTGTCCTGCGCGACGCTGCAACGTGCATAGCGCATCGTCAGCACGGTCGGATTGGTGACTGCCAGATCGCCGGCGCGATACCAGGGACCGGAGACGGCCGGCGCGAAGTCGACCGTCGAGTTGGTCGCGGTGCTCACGCTGCGCGACTGGAACACCACATGATGCCGCTGCGCCGTAGTGATGCCGGCTGCTTCGCCGATCTGCAGCTGCTGTCCGTTACTGCCGGTGACGGACTGAATCGCCGACAGCGCGCAGGCATCGGCTGCGTTTTGCAATTCGGCTTTGACGACGTACAGCTGGCCCAGGTCGAGCGCCAGACCGGCCATGCCGATCATCGCGACGATCACGATGCCAACGATGACCGCGACCGCCCCTTCCTGCCGTCTGCGCGGAATTGCTTGTCTTCGTCGCATGATCATGAGCGCTCCATTGATCCTGTCAACATCATTCAGCGTCCGACGCCGATCGTGAACGCGTTGCTCGCCGGCTGCGGCTCCTTGAACGAGTTGCGGTAGCGCGTGACGGTCTCACGCCCTGTGATGCCCTCGATGCCATTCACCGGTGCGTCGCCACCGGCGGCGGGATTCAGCGTCTGCTGCTGTTGCGCGAGTCGCAGCGACTGACCGAAACGGCTGTCCCACTGCGGCGTGGTCTGCACACAGCCGGTCAGCAGCAAAGCGGAGGCGATTAGGGTTAGCACTTTCATGGTCATCTCCGTTTATTTAAGTTCGAAGCCTGCACTGCCATCCTGAGTCTTCGGCGCGTTATTGCCTGCGCCCTCCAGCTTGCCGTCGATGAACAGCTCTTTACGCGTCGGATCGCGATAGCCGTCAGTCGGCAGCGTTGCGTTGACCGGCAAGGGCTTCACCAGCCGCGGCGTCACCACAAACACCAGTTCGGTCTTGTCGTTCTGGAAGTCGGAACTGCGGAAAAGTGCGCCAATAACCGGTAGCTCGCCGAGGATCGGGAAGGCGCGGATATTGGTGGTCGTGTTGTTCTTGATGAGGCCGCCAATCGCGAAGCTCTGGCCGTCGGTCAGTTGTACCGTCGTCGATGCGCGGCGTGTCGTGATCAGCGGCAGGACGGACACCGACTGTATCGAGCCGGATCCAAGCGCATTCGTGCTGGTGGTCGCGGAACCACTGCTAATGCTCACGCCCTCACGAGACAGCTCGGATACTTCGGGTGCCACGCGCAGGTTGATGCGACCGCCGGCCAGCACGGTCGGTGTGAACTTCAGTCCAACGCCAAACTCTTTCTCTTCCAGCGTGACGCGACCGAGCGCATCCTGCGCGACCGGAATCAGGATCTTGCCACCGGCGAGGAAGCTGCCCTCCTGACCGCTGATGGCCATCACATTTGGTTCGGCCAGTACCTTGATCAGTGAGTCTTTCTTTTCTGCCGACAGATCGACACCGGAGCCGGTAGAACGCTTGATGCCGAGATTGCCACCCAGCCCCGCCGTGAGGAAGTTCGACAGCAGGGTGGTATTCAGCGAACCGATCAGCGGGCCACCGGCAACCTTGATGCCGAGCTTGTCGACCAGCGCCTTCGATACTTCGGCGATTTTCACTTCCAGCATCACCTGCTGTGCAGCAGCCACCTGCAACAGATTGACGACGCGCAGCTGCTGCAACGCGAGATTGGATGCTGATCCGCCGGCAGCACTGCCAGTCACGGCAGTCATGCCCTCCTGCTGCGCGCCGGCATTCACGTTCGCGGGCCGGCGCACATAAGCGAGCGCGAGATCATGCACGCGTGCCGCGACCAGCGAGTCGCTGACACTGCCGCTCAGGATCAGGCTGTCAGCGGCGGCAGAAATGCGGATATCTTTTTCTTCCGGCATCAGCTCGCGTAATGCCGACTGCAATGCGCCCGGGTCCATTGTGACGACGACATCGATTGCGCTGCAGCGTCCGCTTCTTCCCTGCACGATCATGTTGGTCGCACCGATCTCGACACCGAGCAGGTAGAGCGTCTCGGGCGATACCAGCATCGCCTGTGCAACCGATGGATTGCCTAGCGTGCGATTGGTCACCGGCTCCGGTAGTTTCAGTAAAGTCGATTTGCCGATCGGTAGTGTCATCATGCTGGGTGCGGCTGGCTCACCGTTGCAGTTCAGTGGCTGCAAGCCACCCACCTGATTCGGTGTGAGTTTTTCACCCGTGGGCCGCTGGGAGGGTGCATTGGACTCTTGCGACGACGCGGATAAAGTAACCGCCAACAGGCCGGCGATCAGCACCGGTGGTCCTGCGAAGATGCGTGATTTCATTCTTGTTCTCCTTCGACGAAATCGGTGCTGAGTCAGTAGCATTCCTGCGCGTTGCGCACGCCATTGATGACGCCGACACAGGATGCCGCGCGCACCGGTGGAGCGTTTGTATTCACCGGTGCGACAGGCTTCGCGCTCCTGCGAGGCTGCGTCGTTCCGCGCGCCGGCGCGCTCGGTTTGGCTGGCTCGGCGACGCCGGCCACCTTCACTACAGCCGGCTCGGCCAGCAGCGTCGATTTGGTGGCACCGGCGGTCTCGACCGACAGCGGATCGACCTGGTTGCGCAGCACCAGTGACAGCGTGCCGACGCTGCGCGCGAGGTCAATCTTCTCGGCCTGCTCCGGCGTGACCTCCAGCGTGACCGCATTGACGACCTTCGGCCGCGTCTCGTCACGGCTGACTTCCTGCGCGACCGCCAGCACGAGCATGCGCTCCAGCACAATCTTGGAAATGTTTTTGTCTCGCGCATGCGCATCACCGGAGTCACGCTGCGTGTTGACGATGATGTCGACATAGTTGCCGGGCAGCGCGAAGCCTGCGACGCCGATCACGTCATTGACGCGGACCGTGATCGCGCGCTTGCCTTCACCGATGACGGCGGACAGTCCGCCTTTGGTACCAATTGGTGCGAGCTTGGATTCGAGTACCGGCTCACCGCGCAACACATTGGTTCTGAGCACGCGGCCTTCGAGTTCGCCGACTCTGGCGATCGCGCCGGGTGGCATGCTGCCGGCCGGCCAGTCCACCATTTTTACCAGTTCCGGTGTCAGGCGCTGACCGAGGCTGATATCGGTCGCCGCAACGGCGACCTTGGCCATGCCGCTGCCCGATTTCGCATTCAGCCATCTCGACGCCAGCATCACGGCCAGCAGGCCAGCCAGCACGGCCACGCCGAGCATGATCCAGGTTCTTGTTGTTCGCATGATTCCTCCGGCTCGTTGGGGGCGCGATGCGCGTCCCGGAAATTCGCTAGCTGCGCTGGAACTGCATCACGGTGATCAGCACCGTGGTACCGATCGCGATCACCACACCGTACGGAATGCTGGCGCGTGAACCAGCGCGCACCAGCGGCGCACGTGCATCGCGACCCTTTTGTAGTGACTGCACCCAGCCGCCTGCAGGCGAGCGCGCATACAACAGGATGGCCGACCACCCGCCGCCAATCAGCGCGCTGAGCAGCGCGATCTCGATCAGGTTCATCCACCCCGCATACATGCCGATGACCGCGAGCAGCTTGACGTCGCCTGCACCCATGCCACCGGCGATATAAAACGGCAGGAACAGCGCCAAGCCCGTCACACCACCGAGCAGACAGAACCACAGCCCGGCGGTATCGGGCGCGAACAGCGCCAGCATCACCGCCGCGGCTGCACTGCCGGCCAGCAGTGAGTTCGGAATACGCCAGCTTGTCCAGTCATGGCCTGCCGCCATCCATGCGGTCAGCAGCAGCGCCGCCGATCCGGTCGCGGACAAGGGAGTGTCAGTGGCAAAGAGGAGAGACATGTCAGTTCCTGTCAGGGGATGAGATTCCGGATGACAGCCCGTGGCTGCCATCCGGATTGCCGCTTCGCTTAGCCTCCGCCAGCCGGGACGCCGGCGTTCTTCACTGCGTCTTTCACGGTTTCGAACTTCAGGTTGAGCTCCGTACCGAGCAGGCCGACGGTGATCAGGATCACCGCAGCAATCAGCGCGATCATCAGTCCGTATTCCACGGCGGTGGCGCCGCTGTCATCCGACAGAAAGGCTTGTACCTTCTTGATCAATGCTTTCATTTACCAACTCCTTGTTGAACGAATGAACCAGAACGTCCCGTCGCAGCCAGAGCAGGGTTCTGCCCGCCCGCTACGGTCCACTGCTCCGCGCACCGGCTTCGGTCCGACGGAGGCCTGACAAATGTTGTGTTTTTGTCATTGAGCGCAGTGTCATGCCAGAAAGGCAAAAGCGGAATAGTGCAGATGTACTAGCGCCTGTGGTTTTTTATGAACTGTTCTGAGTGCTGCTGAACTTCAGAAGATAGTGGGCACTAACTCAGTAAGACTGAGATTCCCAAGAATTTGATTTAAGGCAAGTACTGCAGGAGTGTGCCGGACACAGGCTCCGGCGAAGAGAGACGTGATTTATTCGCCGCTGGCGGCGTGTGCGTGGGCCTGGGCTTGGGGACTAGCCTGTACTGGCGCAGCGGCAATGCCCGCAAGTTTGCGCAGCACATGTGCCGCAGCGACAAAACCGAAGGCGGCGGTCACCACGACGGCGGAACCGTAACCCGCGCAGTTCAGGCCGGTGACACCGTCCGCGGCGCCATCGACCAGCTCAGCGTCATCGATACCGCAGGCATCCGGAAAGCGCAGCGGCTCGGTGGAATACACCGCATCAATACCGAACTTGTTCTTTTTACCGCGCGGGAAACCATGCCGGATGCGCAGGTTCTTGCGCACGCGCGCGAGCAGTGGTTCCTGCTCGGTACGCGACAGATCACAGACCGCGATACGTGTCGGGTCGATCTGTCCGCCGGCACTACCGATGGTGAGCAGCGGAATCTGCTGCTCACGGCAGTGCACGATCAGTGCTGTCTTCGCGCGCGCATCATCAATGGCGTCGATGACGAAATCAAACCGTCCCAGCACGATCAGTTCGGCCACATTATCGGCATCAACGAATTCCTCGACCGTCGTCACGATGCATTGCGGATTGATCTGCGCGATACGCTCTTGCAGCGCGACCACCTTTGCCTTGCCCAGCGTCTCCGTCAGCGCATGCAGCTGACGGTTTACATTCGACTCTGACAGATGGTCGAGATCAATCATCGTGATGTGGCCGATCGCACTGCGCGCGAGTCCTTCCACGACCCAGGAGCCCACACCGCCGACGCCGATCACGCAGATGCGCGCAGTGCGGAACCTCTGCAGGCCGGATACGCCGTACAGACGCGCGATGCCGCCGAAGCGACGCTCGACATCCATGTCGCTATCGATATCGAGCGCAGCAGCGCCCGAGGGGCTCAGTAAACTTGTCATCGCTCAATTTTAACGGACCTCCGGTCCTTGTTCGCCGTAAACTTCGGAATGAATCTTTTAATCTGACAGTCACTTGTCTTTCGCCACCGTGCCCCGCCCTGCTCCGCTGCTGGTCCTGATCGCCGTCGCCGTCTGCGCGCATGTCGCGCTCGGCGCAGCGCGTGTGACAACCACGCTCTATGCGCTGTCACTGCAGGCATCCGAGTTCACCGTGGGCACACTGATCGCGCTGTTTGCGGTATTTCCGATGCTGCTCGCCGTCGGCATGGGTCGCATCATTGACCGCATCGGTGTGCAGCTACCGTTGCGCGCAGGCGGGGTGATCGCCTCGGCAGGCGTGATCGTCGCTGCATCGGTCAAGTCGATTGCGGCGCTGTATGTCGCAGCGATCCTGATCGGCACCGGCTTCATGGCGATCTTTATCGCGACTCAATATGCGGTCGGCGCCATGCTTGCCAACGAACAGAAAGCGGCCGGCTATTCACGGCTGTCGGTTGGCTTCTCGGTATCGTCGTTTGTCGGACCCTTGCTCGCTGGTTTCACCATCGATCACGCCGGGCATGCATGGGCCTTCATCGCCTGTGCCGTATTCACGCTGCTGTCCTTTGTGATTGCATCGAGTGGCGCGCTGCCTGAGCTACCGGCACAGGCCAGACCACCGCAGCGACACACCGGCAGCGCGTTGCAGCTGCTGCGTAACCGCGAGCTGCGCGGTGTGTACTTTGTCGGCATCACGCTGGCTGCCGCATGGGACATGTTCACCTTCGTCACGCCGATACACGGCACGCAGCTCGGCTTCTCCGCATCAACCATCGGCATGATCCTCGCGAGCTTCTCGGCCGCAACGCTGGTGGTACGCATCGCCATGCCGGGCATCGTGCGCCGTTATCATGAATGGCAGATACTGACCGGTGCGCTAGCCGCTGCAGCGCTGGTTTACCTGCTGTTGCCGTTCATGCAGCAACCGCTCAGCATGGCCGCCGTCGCCTTCGCGCTCGGACTCGCGCTCGGCAGCGGACAACCGAATGTGCTGGCGCTGCTGCATATCGGCGCGCCGGCGGGCCGGGGCGCCGAGGCGATCGCGATCCGCGCGAGTCTTGGCAACCTGTCCGCAGTCGCGCTGCCGATTGCCTACGGCGCGGCCGGCGCCGCGCTCGGCCTGTTTGCCGTATTCTGGAGCGTGGGCGCGGTCATTGCGGTGGCCGTGCCGGTGGCAGCTCGCCGCTCGCTTCGACTTTCACAACTTAATAACGAACCATCATGACCGACCAAGTATCCGTTGCCGACCTTCGCCGCGATTACAGCCATGCCACCCTGTCCGAGCAAGATGTCGATGACGACCCGATCACACAGTTCGGGCTGTGGTTTCACCAGGCCGTCGAGACCCGGGTACCGGAGCCGAACGCGATGGGACTGGCCACCGTTGACAACAGCGGCAAGCCGTCGCTGCGCATTGTGCTGCTGAAGGATTTCGATGAGCGCGGCTTTACGTTCTATACGAACTATGAAAGTCGCAAGGGCGAGCAGTTGCTGCAAAACCCGCACGCGGCGCTCTGCTTTCACTGGCATGATCTTGAGCGGCAGATCCGCATCGAGGGCCGTGTCGAACGCGTGGCGGCCGAGGAGAGTGATGCGTACTACGGCATCCGTCCGGTAAAGAGCCGCATCGGTGCGCATGCATCGCTGCAAAGCCAGCCGATCGCGAGTCGTGAGCAGCTGGAGCAGCAATTCCATGATGCTGAAGCCAGATTCGGCGAGCAGCCGCCGCGTCCGCAGAACTGGGGTGGCTACCGACTCACGCCGACATGGATGGAATTCTGGCAGGGCCGTCGCTCGCGCCTGCATGACCGTATCGCGTATGAGAGACAGCCTGATGGCCGCTGGCTGCGCCAGCGACTACAGCCATGAGTTAGAGCAAGATCAATATCCCGCCCATGGGCCACCCGCATAGTCCCCGGCAGGAGGGACGGGATGTTCTGGGAAAGAAAGCTCGATCACTGGGTCAGGGGCCTGCGCGCAGACGCTGCGCTGCCCCTGCGTCTGCAGTTGTGGAATGGCCGCCAGTTCGATTTCAGCACCGAGGCGCCTGAGGTCACGGTTCGACTGCCCGGCCCGTCGGCGCTGCGCTATCTGCTCAATCCCTCGCTGGATAATCTTGGCCGCGCCTATGTCGAGGGCAAGCTGGATGTCGAAGGCCATCTGCGCGCCATTATTGATGTGGCCAACCGGCTGGCCGAACACGGCTGGCGTCGGGGATCACGGCTCGGCCGACTGTTCACACCACGCATGCACACACGCGGGCAGGATGCGCAAGCCATCGCTTATCACTACGATGTATCCAATGCGTTCTACCAGACCTTCCTGGATCCGGCGATGGTCTACTCCTGCGCCTACTTCGAGAACGGCGATGAAGATCTCGCCACTGCGCAGCAAAAAAAGATCGATCACATCCTGACCAAGCTGGACCTGCAACCCGGACAGACACTGCTGGACATCGGCTGCGGCTGGGGCGCACTGGTGATCCGCGCCGCCCAGAATTTCGGCGCACGCTGCACCGGCATTACGCTATCGACCAAGCAGTTCACACTGGCAACCGAGCGCGTGCGGGCACTTGGGCTGGATGATCGCGTCAGCATACGGCTGCTCGACTACCGGGATGTGGACGGGCAGTTCGACCGTATCACCAGTGTCGGCATGTTCGAGCATGTGGGCCTGAAAAACCTGCCGCTATATTTTTCCACCATGCGGCGTTTGCTGACCGATGAGGGTCTGGCGATGAATCATGGCATTTGCACCACGAACACCGATCACGCCACTGCGCGGCATGGCGCCGGCGAGTTCATTGAACAGTATGTATTCCCGCACGGCGAGCTACCGCATATCGGCACCGTACTGGCGACGATGCAGGATGGCGGCATGGAAGCACTGGACGTGGAAAATCTGCGTCGTCATTACATGCAGACTTGCGCGATCTGGGCAGACAATTTCGAACGTAATGACGCGCAGATACGCACGCTGGTCGACGACCGGAAGTACAGGATCTGGCGCATTTATCTCGCCGGCTGCGCGCATGCATTTCAGCATGACTGGATCTCGCTGTACCAGATCGTCTGCGGCAAGGCAGGACGGGATGCTTCTGCGTTGCGCTGGTCACGAGGCTACATGTACGGCTCAACCTGCAATTCCAGTGCCCATAAGGGCACACCTACCCCCATGAGTACCAGTCACCCTACTGACCGCACTACAGCCGGCGCTACCTGCGCAGCTTCTCCGCAAACAGCTTCCTGAATTTCGCGACCTTGGGCGCGACCACCAGCGCGCAATATGATTTCAGCGGATGGTTCACGAAGTAGTTCTGGTGATAATCCTCGGCGCGGTAAAACTCTGGCGCATCCTGCAGCTCGGTCACGATAGGCGCATCCCATACCTGGGCCATCGCCGCGATCACCTGCTGAGCAATGGCCATCTGCTCCGCATTGCCGGCATAGATCACTGAGCGATACTGCGTGCCGACATCATTGCCCTGACGATTCAGCGTGGTCGGATCATGGATCGTGAAAAATACCTCGAGCAGTTCGCGGTAGCTGACGATGGCCGGATCGAAATGCACGCGCACCACTTCCGCATGACCGGTCGAACCATCGCAGACCTGTTCATAGGTCGGATTCAGTACATGGCCGCCGCTATACCCGGACTCGACCTGTTCTACGCCGCGCATTTCCTGAAAGACCGCTTCCAGGCACCAGAAGCAGCCTCCGCCTATCGTTGCAATGTCAGTGCTCATCAAATTATCCTTTCAGGATGATGCCGACAATGTAGCGCATCGCGCGCAAGGCTGCTAAGAGCCGGTCTTGCGCAACGTGTCGGTGGCCGCGAACTGCATCAGGCAGGCATCGCGCAAGGAAGGCAATACGACATTCGTCAGCAGATCGGCCGTGAAGATACGGTCGGCAATGAACGTCGATCGTGGTACGGCCGGCAACGCGGCACACAGGCCGAGCAGGCTGCCCGGCTGCCACTGCCCCCGGCCGTCCGGCAGCCATAGCGCGCGACGGGTCAGCTGGTCACTGGTGAGGACCGGATCGTGATGACTCCAGACCGCTAGCAAATCATCGAGTCTTTGCGCGGGGCGGTGACTGATGCAGAGTTCATCATCGTGAATGACCAGCACGGCATGCATCGCATCCAATGCGGCGTTCATGTCAGCTTCGGACATGGCTTCCAGCGGTAACAGCGACGCGCCGATACGCAGCAGCGAAAAATACAGCACGATCGCATCCGGATGGCCGTTGCCCGCATAGGCCACCAGATCGCCGGGCTTCACGCCCCATTCGCCTTGCAGCCGCGCCGAGCCACGCTCAATGCGCGACCACAGGCGGCGGTAGGTGATATCCCGACCCGGCAGCAGATGCGCCAGCGTGTCGCCGTGCGCTTCCGCATGCGACTCCAGCAACACCAGCATCGAAGCCTGATTCGTCTCCATGACGCTGATTTTACGCAAGATCATGCGACTTCCCGCGAAGCAAGCACATTTTCGGCATAATTCGAAGATTCCAGACCAAATGCCTCCTATGCTCACCCCCCTGCCCCGCGCTGCCGAACCCGAATTTGATACCCAGCACTTCCGCGTCGCGCTGTCACAGTTCGCGACCGGGGTGACCATCATCACCACGCGCGATGAGAACGGCGGCTTCTTCGGGCTCACGGCCAGCTCATTCAATTCGGTATCGCTGACGCCGCCGCTGGTCCTGTGGAGCCTGGGCGGACAGTCACGCGGTCTGCCACTATTCGTCGGTAATTCTCATTACGTGATCAATGTACTCGCTGCCGATCAGGCTGCGCTGGCTGAGCGCTTCGCCAGTCGCATCGAGGATCGTTTCGATGGCGTGGATTTCGAGCTGTCGCCGACCGGCTTACCGATCCTGCGCGGCGCGTCAGCCTGGTTTGAATGTCACAACCGCAGCCGTTACCCGGAAGGCGATCATGTGATCTTCGTCGGCGAAGTGGAGCGCTGCGCGTACGAAAAAAAGCCGGCGCTGGTGTATCACGGCAGCCGCTTCGCGCAACTCGCGCTGTAAGCTGCCCGGCGTCTTACGCGAGCAGCCGGTCGAGCACGCCGGCGGAATCGAACGCGGCGCGTCGCAGGCGATCATTCACGCCCTGCCAGCTGGCCTCCTGTGGCGGCTGTTCCACCAGAATCAGATCCGCTGCTGAACGATCGAGCGTGCGCAGAGTCGCGTACAGCGCATGCGCATACGCATCAGCATCGGCGTCGCATCGCAGCACCGCAACGCGCCGGCCTTTCGCTGTCAATGCCTGCTGCACGCGTTCCAGCTCTGATGCGGCGACCAGCGCAAGCGCTGTCTTCGGCGCATAGTGCGCATCGAGGCTGCCGGACACACGCGGCGCGGCATGGTCGGGCAGGGCCAGCCTCATGCCGAGTGTCTGTTCAATCTGCATGGCGCTCAGGCGACCGGGCCTCAGCAGCACGGGACCGAGCGTATCTAGCCGACTCAGGTCGACAATGGTCGACTCGATACCGACCTCACAGGGCCCGCCATCCAATACCGCAGCGAGCGGGCCAGCACCTGGCATACCGAATTCGTCGATTACGTGCTGTGCCGTGGTGGGACTGACCCGGCCGAAACGGTTCGCCGATGGCGCGGCCAGGCCGCCCTGCCCTTGCCTGAATTCCTTCAGCAAGGCTTGCGCGACCGGATGCGCGGGACAACGCAGCCCGATCGAATCCTGTCCACCGGTGACCGCAGCAGACACCTGCGGCGCGCGCTTCAGGATCAGTGTCAGCGGTCCGGGCCAGAACGCAGCGATCAATGTTTTCGCCGGTGCCGGCAATTCGGCCACCCAAGGCGATAAATCAGCGTCGCGCGCCACATGCACGATCACGGGATGATTCGACGGACGACCCTTGGCGGCGAAGATCGCAGTGACTGCGTCCGGATTACCGGCATCAGCAGCGAGTCCATAAACGGTCTCGGTCGGAATCGCGACCAGCTTGCCCGATTCGAGCAGGCGAGCCGCCGCGCGAATGGCATCGAGATCCATCAGGGAGTGATGCCGAGTATCTGGCAGGCTGCGGTGAAGTGTTTCTGCGCATCGGCCAGCGTGGCGGCGACGAAGGTGACATGACCCATCTTGCGGCCGCGTCGCGGTTCATCCTTGCCATACAGGTGCAGGTTCGCGCCGGGTAGCGCCAGCACCTGCGCCCATGACGGTTCGCGCGGTGTATCCGGGTCGTCGCTGCTGTCATCGAACCACAGATCACCGAGGATGTTCAGCATCACCGCCGGCGAGTGCTGACGCGCGTCGCCCAGCGGCAGCTTCGCCATCGCGCGCACCTGCTGCGCGAACTGGCTGGTCACGCAGGCATCAATCGTGTAATGCCCGCTGTTGTGCGGACGCGGCGCCATCTCGTTGACGACCAGCGAGCCATCCTGCAGCACGAAAAATTCGATGCACAGCACGCCGACATAATCCAGACGCGCGATGATTTCCAGCGCAGCCGCCTGCGCGCGTGCCGCGCAATCGGCAGACACATTCGGACCCGGTACCGTGGTCGTGAACAAGATACCGTCGCGATGCACATTCTCCGCGATCGGATAGACCACCGCCTGTCCGTCCGCGCCGCGCGCGGCCAGCACGGACACTTCGTAGGCAAGCGGCAGCATTTTTTCCAGCACGCAGGTCACGCCCTGCATCTGCTGTAACGCGGCGCGGGCGTCATCGCGCGAGCGCACCCTCGCCTGTCCTTTGCCGTCATAGCCCATGCGTACCGTCTTCAGAATGCCGGGAAACAAACCGTCGGGCAGTGCATCGATATCAGCGTCGCTTGCAATCGCTGCATGCGGCGCGGGCAGCACGCCCGACTGTGCCGCGCAATCGGTGAAGAATTTTTTCTCGACCAGCCGGTCCTGCGCGACCGACACGCACGCAGCCGACGGCGCCACGAAACTGCGCTCTGCCAGTTGCGCAAGGCTGTCCGCCGGTACATTTTCGAATTCGGTCGTGACCGCAACGCACTGCGCGGCGAGCGCATTCAGCGCGGCGGTATCGGTATAGCCGGCAGCCAGCAAATGGTCAGCCGCATGGCCGGCCGGACAATCGCTGGCCGGCTCCAGCACCGCGACCTTGTAGCCCATCGCCTGTGCCGCGTGCGCGAACATGCGACCGAGCTGGCCGCCGCCCATCACGCCGAGCCAGGTCGGTGGTGTCGCCGCCGGTTGAAAACTGTCTGTCGAATTACTCTGGGTCATGCGGGACCACTCGTGCAGGAAAAATCACAGGGGGAGCTTCATCGCCTGCGCAGCAGCGGTTTGCTCGCGGCGGAAGGTGAGCAGCTTCTCGGCGACAGCGGCATCATCCACCGCGATCATCGCCACTGCCGATAACGCGGCGTTCGCGGCGCCCGCTTCGCCAATCGCGAAGGTCGCCACCGGGATGCCCTTGGGCATCTGCACGATGGACAGCAGCGAATCCTCGCCGCGCAGGTATTTCGATGGCACCGGCACACCCAGCACCGGAACGATGGTCTGTGACGCGAGCATGCCCGGCAGATGCGCAGCGCCGCCGGCGCCGGCGATGATGGCGCGCAGGCCACGCGAACGCGCGGACTTCGCATACTCGAACATCTGATCCGGCATCCGATGCGCGGAAATCACCTGCGCCTCATGCGGAATACCGAAATCCTTCAGGATCGCGACCGCATGCTGCATCACGTCCCAGTCAGATGATGACCCCATCACTATGCCGACCTGCGGCTTGTTCGCATCGCTCATGATCAGTCCTTCAGTTCATTGCCGGTCAGGCGCTGCAGTGCTTCACGATATTTCGCGCCGGTTTTTTCGATCACATCCGCCGGCAGCGCAGGCGCGGGCGCGGTCTTGTTCCAGTCCTTCAGGGTTTCGAGATAGTCGCGCACGAACTGCTTGTCGAATGAAGGCGGCGAGATACCCTCCGCATACGAATCGGCCGGCCAGAAGCGCGATGAATCGGCGGTCAGCACTTCATCCATCAGATGCAGCGTGCCGTGGTCGTCAAGACCGAATTCAAACTTGGTATCGGCGATGATGATGCCCTTCGTCGCCGCGTAGTCGGCGGCGGTCTGGTACAGCCGGATGCTGACGTCGCGGATTTTTTCGGCGAGTTCGCGGCCGATGCGGCTGACCATATCGTCGAAGCTGATGTTCTCGTCATGCTCGCCGATGTCGGCCTTCGCCGCCGGCGTGAAGATAGGCTGCGGCAGCTTCGCCGCGAGCTTCAGGCCTGCGGGCAGCGGTATGCCGCACACCGCGCCGGTGCTCTGATAATCCTTCCAGCCCGAACCGATCAGGTAGCCGCGTACCACGGCTTCAACCAGAATCGGTTTCAGGCGCTTCGCAACGACCGCGCGGCCGCGCACCTGATCCACCTCTGCCGGAGCGACGACAGACTCGGGCGTAACGCCGGTCAGATGATTCGGAACGATATGACCGAGCTTGTCGAACCAGAAATCCGACATCTGATTCAGCACCTTGCCCTTGGCAGGAATGGGCTCGTTCATCACCACATCAAATGCGGACAAGCGATCGCTGGTGACGATCAGGATCTTGTCGTCACCGACCGCATAGTTGTCGCGCACCTTGCCGCGCCCGAGCAGCGGCAGGGAGCTGATTTTCGATTCGTAAAGACTATTCATTGATTTGATCTGCTCAGTGGCGGGTGTCGCTGCGCTCGACCCACCCTATGATTCTTGAAAAAAGCACCCCGGCCTGAGCCGGGGTTGATACCCATAGGGTGGGTAGCGCCGGAGGCGAAACCCACCAAAAAATCACTTCACCAGCTGCGCCAGCTCGCCCTTCTTGTAACGCTCGGCGACCTTCTCCAGCGGCATCGGCTTGATCTTCGCTGCCTGTCCTTCGCAACCGAACGACAGGAAACGCGCCTTGCAGACCAGCTTCGCTGCTTCGCATGCCGGCTTCAGATAATCGCGCGGATCGAACTTGGACGGATTCTCGAACAAGTAACGACGAATCGCCGCGGTCATCGCAAGACGGATGTCGGTATCGATATTGATCTTGCGAACGCCGTGCTTGATGCCTTCCTGAATTTCCTCGACCGGCACGCCATAGGTTTCCTTCATGTCGCCGCCGAACTCACGGATCTCGGCCAGCAGCTCTTGCGGCACCGACGACGAACCATGCATCACCAAATGGGTGTTCGGGATACGCGCGTGAATTTCTTTGATACGGTCAATGGCGAGAATATCGCCGGTCGGCTTGCGCGAGAATTTGTACGCGCCGTGCGACGTGCCGATCGCGATGGCCAGCGCATCGCACTGGGTCTGACGGACGAAATCAGCCGCCTGATCGACATCGGTCAGCAGCTGCTCGCGCGTCATTTTGCCGTCGGCGCCATGGCCGTCTTCCTTGTCGCCCATCATGGTCTCGAGCGAGCCGAGCACACCCAGCTCCGCCTCGACCGTCACGCCGATCGCATGCGAGAACTCGACCACTTTCTTCGATACCTCGACGTTGTATTCATAGCTGGCGACCGATTTTCCGTCTTCCATCAATGACCCGTCCATCATCACCGACGTAAAACCGGATTTGATCGCGGCCATGCACACCGCCGGTGACTGACCGTGGTCCTGATGCATGACGACCGGAATATGCGGATAAGCTTCCACCGCTGCTTCGATCAGATGGCGCAGGAAAGGCTCGCCAGCATATTTGCGGGCGCCGGCCGACGCCTGCATGATCACCGGCGCGCCGACTTCATCGGCCGCCTGCATGATGGCCGTGACCTGTTCTAGGTTGTTTACATTGAACGCCGGCAGACCATAGCCATTGTCGGCGGCATGGTCGAGCAACTGGCGCAGGGATACGAGAGGCATGACAAGCTCCTGGCTATACTGAAATAAGTTGGGTTAGCGGTCGCCGATCTTGGTGATCTTCAACGCATTGGTGCCGCCGGTCTGGCCCATGGGATCGCCCCAGGTCACGACGATCATGTCATCTTTGTTCGCCAGCCCCTTGGCCAGCAACAATTTTTCGACCTCAGCCAGCAATACATCACGATCACCCGAACCAGCCGACAGCTCCAGCGGATGCACATTACGGAACAGCGACACATTGCGGCGCGTCGCCAGATTCGGGGTTAACGCATAAATCGGCATATCGATGTTGTGACGGCTCATCCACAACGCGCTCGATCCGGACTCGGTGAATGCAACGATGGCGCGCACACGCAGATGATGCGCGGTGAACAGCGCGCCATACGCGATCGACTGGTCGATGCGCGTGAAGGTTTCATTCAGAAAGTCGGTGTCAGGCGCATTGATCTCCGATTTCTCGGCTTCGATGCAGACCGCGGCCATGGTCTCGACTGTCTCGACCGGATACTTGCCGGCCGCTGTCTCGGCCGAGGCCATTACCGCGTCGGTGCCATCGAGCACCGCATTGGCGACGTCCGACACTTCAGCGCGCGTCGGTACCGCGTTCTGGATCATTGACTCCATCATCTGCGTCGCGGTGATCACCAGCTTGTTCGACTTGCGCGCCATGCGGATCATGCGCTTCTGCAAGGCCGGCACGGCCGCATTACCCACTTCCACTGCCAGATCGCCACGTGCGACCATGATGCCGTCGGAAGCATCAAGAATCTGCTGCAGATTCGGAATCGCTTCAGCACGCTCGATCTTCGCGATCATGCGCGCACGGTTGCCGTAGGGCTCGCCTGCAATCGTGGCCAGCTGGCGAGCCATCGCCATATCAGTCGCGTTTTTCGGGAAAGACACCGCGACAAAATCAGCGCCGAGCTTCATCGCCGTCTTGATGTCTTCCATGTCTTTCGAGGTCAGCGCCGGCGCGGACAGTCCGCCACCCTGTTTGTTGATGCCCTTGTTGTTCGACAGCTCGCCGCCAATCTTCACGGTGGTGTGAATCTCGCTGCCGGCGATGCGATCGACCGTCAGCACGATCAGCCCGTCGTTCAGCAGCAGCACATCAGCCGGCTTCAGGTCATTCGGCAACTCCTTGTAATCGAGACCGACACGCTGCTGGTCACCCATTTCGCAGTTCGCGTCCAGAATGAACTTGTCACCCTTCGCGATCTCGATCTTGCCTTCGCTGAATTTGCCGATACGAATCTTCGGACCTTGCAGATCTGCCATGATCGCGACCTCGCGCCCGCATTTCGCAGCCGCATCGCGCACCATCTGCGCGCGCGCGACATGATCCTCAGCCTTGCCGTGCGAGAAATTCAGGCGCACGACGTCGACGCCAGCAGCGATCATCTTTTCCAGTACCTCTGGCGTGTTCGATGCGGGTCCAATGGTGGCGACAATCTTGGTGGCGCGTGGCTTCATTCACAGTGTCCTGATTAGGTAATCGCTCTTTGCTCCAGCACCTCAACGGCTGGCAGCCCTCGTCCCTCGAGAAATTCGAGGAAGGCACCGCCGCCGGTCGAGATATACCCGACCTGATCGCCAATGCCATATTTCGCAATCGCCGCCAGCGTGTCTCCGCCGCCGGCAATCGAAAATCCTGTTGACGCCGCGATCGCCATCGCCAGGGTCTTGGTACCGTGACCAAACTGGTCGAATTCGAACACGCCAACCGGACCATTCCAGACGATGGTGCCGGCATCGAGCAACTGCGCTGCCAGCGCCTTCGCCGTGTCAGGACCGATGTCGAGAATCATGTCGTCGTCAGCCACATCCGCGACCTGCTTGACGGTGGCCACAGCGGTCGGTGCGAATTCTTTAGCGCACACGACATCGGTCGGAATCGGCACGCTGGCGCCACGGCTGGCCATGATGTCGATGATGGCTTTCGCTTCATTCACAAGATCGGCTTCGGCCAGCGACTTGCCGATTTTCAGACCAGCGGCCAGCATGAAGGTGTTCGCAATACCACCGCCGACGATCAGTCGGTCCACCTTGGTCGCGAGCGACTTCAGGATAGTGAGCTTGGTCGATACTTTCGAGCCGGCGACAATCGCCGCCAGCGGACGCGCCGGATCGCCCAGCGCCTTGCCCAGCGCATCGAGTTCAGCCGCGAGCAAAGGACCAGCGCAGGCCACCGGCGCGAACTTCGCGATGCCGTGCGTGGTTGCCTCGGCGCGATGCGCAGTGCCGAACGCATCGTTGACATAGACATCGCACAGCTTCGCTAACTTGCGTGCGAGTTCGTCGTTGTTTTTTTTCTCACCCGGGTTCAAGCGGCAGTTTTCGAGCAGCACTACCTCGCCCGGCGCAAGGTCAACGCCCTCCACCCAGTCCGACTTCAGCGGCACCGGCTTGCCGAGCAACTCCGAAAGACGCTTTGCGACCGGCGCGAGCGAATCCTCAGGCTTGAATTCGCCTTCAGTCGGGCGCCCGAGATGCGAGGTGATCATCACCGCCGCGCCGGCGTCCAGCGCCGCGCGTATCGCCGGCACCGATGCGCGTATCCGGGTGTCTTCGGTGATGTTGCCCGCATCATCCTGCGGCACATTGAGATCAGCGCGGATGAACACACGTTTGCCGCGCAATTGGTCATGCTGGACGAGATCGGTCAGGCGTTTGAATTGCATGGCGGTCGGTCGGGGGGCAGTTGAAAGCCCGCTATTTTACCGCAGCCACCCGGGGCAAAAAGGGTTGCCAGATGGGCATGGGCGAAGCGGACAAACTACCGGGCGCAGCATGATGGCTAGGGGACCAGCCAGAGTCGTAACGCGGTAAAGCACAGCATGCCGCAAATCAGCGTGCCGAGCACATGGCGTGTGAGCAGAAAGAACACAGTAGCTGCGATGGCTGCCATCAGGCGCAGGTTCTGCCAGGGTTCGATCCAGAGGCCCTGCACCAGCAGCAGGTCGGGCGCGAGAATGGCGGCGAGCGCGACTGGCGGCACATAGCCCAGCGACTTCTGCAGCCAGCCGGGCAGATGGCGCGAGCCGCCGATCATGAAGAAGAAGCAGCGCGTGATAATGGTCCCTGCCGTCATCAGCAGGAGCAGCAGCAGGAAATCAGCGACATGCATGGTCATCACCGATCGCCCTCGCCTGACACAGCCTGCTCGCTGATGACTGCCGCGGCGATGCCGATCAACATCGCGGCCAGCAGGCCGAGACGGTAAGGCCAGTGCACCGTCGCCACCGCGACCCCGCTGGCGACGACCACGCCGACGATGGTTGGGCGGGTTTTCACCATCGGTATGGTCAGCGCCAGCAGCGCGAGTGCGCCGGCAAAACCGATGCCCCAACTGGCCGGAATCTGGCTTGCCAGCAGGATGCCGGTGACGGTGCCGAGCTGCCATCCCCACCAGTTCGACACCGACAGGCCGCGGAAAAAGCCAAGCTTGGCGGCCGCATCCCCCAGGGCAGCGGCGGGATAGCGTTGCGGAAAATAGCCCATCACCATGTCGGTGTTGTTGTAGCCCAGCCATAGCCGGCGCCACCACGGCAGGTGAGTGAAATGCGGACCAATCACGGCGCTGAAAATCACGAAGCGCAGGTTGACCATGAACGCGGTCAGCGCCACCACCCAGACCGGCGCGCCGACGGCCATCAACGGTAATGCCGCCAGTTGCGCAGAGCCGGCGTAAACAAACAAGGTCATCAGCAGGCACTGCGATAAGCTCAGCCCGGTTTGCACCATCGCCATGCCGGTCACGGCGCCCCAGGCAAACAAGCCAGGCACAGTCTGTGAACAAGCGCGCACGGCGTCCCAAAAGGCGGCGCGTTCGCGCGCACTGTCGGCGGGATCGGAAATCATCATGGAAGAGGCAGGGACAACCCCGAACGGGGCAGGCGTAGCAATCGGATAAGGCGATATTCTACCGAGCAAGCCGCGAAGCGCAGTGAATCCGCTAAAATCTCCCTTTTGCAATATTTACTGGAACTGGAGAACTTGACATGTCCATGGCTGACCGCGACGGCAAAATCTGGAAGGATGGCAAGCTCGTCGACTGGCGTGACGCCAACCTTCACATGCTCACGCACAGCCTGCACTACGGCATGGCGGTCTTTGAGGGTGTGCGCGCCTACAAAACCAACGACGGCACCGCGATCTTTCGTCTGAAGGAGCACACGCAGCGTCTGTTCAACTCAGCGAAGATCTTCCAGATGGTGATTCCGTTTGATATGGACACCCTGATCGAAGCGCAACGGGAAGTGGTGCGCGTCAACCAGCTTGAATCCTGCTACCTGCGTCCGCTGGTCTGGATTGGCTCGGAAAAGATGGGCGTATCGGCACGCGGCAACACCATCCACGTCGGCATCGCCGCGTGGCCCTGGGGCGCGTATCTGGGCGAAGAAGGCCTGAAGCGCGGAATCCGGGTCAAGACATCGTCATTCACGCGCCATCATGTGAATGTGTCCATGGTGCGCGCGAAGGCCAGCGGCTACTACATCAACTCGATACTCGCGAACCAGGAAGTCACCGCCGAGGGTTATGACGAGGCACTGCTGCTGGATACCGACGGCTATGTGTCCGAAGGCGCGGGCGAGAACGTGTTCATCGTCAGAAACGGCAAGATCTTAACACCGGACCTCGCCAGCTGCCTGGATGGCATCACGCGCGATGCGGTGCTGACCATGGCGCACGACTCGGGCATCGAGGTGGTCGAGAAGCGCATCACACGCGATGAAGTGTATTGCGCCGATGAAGCTTTCTTTACCGGCACGGCAGCCGAGCTCACGCCGATCCGCGAGCTGGACAACCGACAGATCGGTGCGGGTAGCCGTGGTCCGGTGACTGAAAAACTGCAGTCGCTGTTTTTTGATGTGGTCAGCGGCAAATCCGACAAGTACCGTCACTGGCTCACCAAAGTCTGATTTTTTCCCGTCAGGAGCAACGGATGTCACCGCAAGCGCAAGTGGTCGAACTCGGCAGCGAAGATCTGCCCGCGTACTGCCCGAACAAGGCGATGCCGATCTGGTCGTCGCATCCGCGGGTGTTTCTCGATTTCAGCGCCGGCGGCCAGGCCAAGTGCCCGTACTGCGGTACCGTGTATGCGCTGAAGCCCGGCGCGCACGCGCCTGCACACTGACAGGCATGGCGGGCAGCGTGAAGCTCGCCCGGCCGGTCTTTGAAAGCTCGCCCCATGCCGATTCCCCATAAGCCGCTCGCCAGCGCCGAAGATGTCGAGAACGCGTTCTACGATGCGATGGAACGCGCCGATCTCGAGCTGATGATGGCGCTGTGGGCGGATGATGAAGAAATCTTCTGTGTTCATCCGGGCGCACCGCGCCTGCAGGGGCATGCAGCGATCCGCGAGTCGTATGAAATGATTTTCGAGCGTGGACCGGTGTATATCCGGCCGCGTCATCTGCATGTCACGCAGAATATGGGCTGCTCCGTGCACAGCCTGGTCGAGGAAGTGAAAATGCCGGATGACCCTAACTGGCAGGAAGCGCATATCACTGCGACCAACGTCTACCTGAAAACCCCGCAGGGCTGGCGCATCGTGTCTCATCATGCGTCGATCGCGCCCGGACGCGCGCCTGAGCTGGCGGCACCGACGTCGCAGGGCGTGTTGCACTAAGCCCGCATGAGCGACTATTCAGCGCCTTTCTGGCTACCCGGCGGGCACCTGCAGACGATCTGGCCCGCGAAACTCGTTCGCCCGCCCGAGCTCACGCTAAAACGTGAGCGCTGGGATACGCCGGATGCTGATTTCATTGATGTCGACTTTGTCGAGGGCCTGCCCGGCAAACCCTTCCTCGTGCTGTTCCACGGACTTGAGGGCTCGTCCGATAGCCACTATGCGCGCGCGCTGCTGTCGCATATCGAGGCACTGGGCTGGTCGGGCGCGGTGCCGCACTTTCGCGGCTGTTCCGGCGAACTGAACAACGCGCCGCGCTTTTATCACTCCGGTGACGCGGATGAGCTCGACTGGATCCTGCTCAAACTGGCGGTGCATCCGTTGGCACGCAGTGCCTCGAATTTCTTCACGGCCGGCGTTTCGCTCGGCGGCAATGCCTTGCTGCGCTGGCTGGGCACGCGCACCGAGGATGCGCAATTCGTTGATGCCGCCGTATCCGTATCGGCGCCGCTGGATCTGACCGCCGGCGGTTCGGCGCTGTCGTCCGGTCTGAACATGATCTACACCAATCGCTTCCTGCAGACGCTGAAACCGAAATGCCTCGCGAAGCTGGCGCAGTATCCGCGACTGTTCGATCGCGACCGTATGCTGGCTGCGCGCGACCTGTACGAGTTCGATAATGTCGTCACCGCACCGCTGCATGGCTTCCGTGACACCGATGATTACTGGCATCGCGCCAGCAGCAAGCATGTGCTGTCCGACATCGTCGTGCCGACGCTGGTGCTGAACGCACGCAATGATCCTTTCATGCCTGCGCGTCACCTGCCGCGCAAGGCCTCCGGCTCGGTGATCCTGGAGTATCCTTCTCAGGGTGGTCATGTGGGCTTCGCAACCGGACGCCCGCCCGGATCACTGGACTGGCTGCCGCGGCGCATCGTGCGCTTCCTGTCGGAGCAGGTGCAACTCAAGCGCGAGTCTGAAGACATCGCGCTCTGATTTTCCCCGTTATTGAAACCGGGATCGCTATGGATGACATCGTCAGGCAGGCGATAGCCAAATGGCCGAAGGTGCCGCATTGCTATGGCTGGCTCTTGCTGGATGCGCGCGGCGCGTTTCGTATGCGCGACGAGGCGGCTCAGGCAGCGAACGCTTCCGGTGAAGTCATCCGCCATCCCGCGTTACTGTCTTTCATCCATCGCAATTACCAGCCTGATGATCAGGGCGCCTGGTTTTTCCAGAACGGCCCGCAACGCGTGTTCGTCGAACTCGAACAGACTCCGTTCATCGCGCGCACCGACCCCGTACACGTCTTCGTCACGCACGATGGCCAGCCGCTGAGCGCCATCGATGCCGCGTGGATCACGCACGAAGGTCGGCTGATACTGAAGTCCGGCGACAGGATCGCCATGGTCGACGACCGCGACCTCGCCGAATGCGTGGGCCTGCTGCGCTTGGATGGCAAGCAGGTCGATGAGGAAATGCTGCTCGACTGGCTGCAGCGCATGCAGGGCGAGCTACAGTTGCAGATGGGCGAGTCTTGGGTTGCGGTGGAGCCGCTGCGCGGTCTCGCGCTGGATCAGCAACTGGGATTCGTGCAGCATCCGGCGCGGCGGCAGGCGTCTGGATGACAGGTAGGCGATTGTTAATGGTGGGTTTCGCCTTCGGCTCTACCCACCACGAACCCCACTACCTCTTTTTCCTCTGCGCCATCACATCACGCCAGCTAGCCTGCAGCTCGCGCTCACGCGCATCAATAATGGCCAGATCGTAGAAACTGGCGTCAGCCGACGCGCGCGCAATCCGCAGCTGTTCCAGCGCGGCCGGCAGCGCACTGTTGATCGCGTAATACTCGGCCAGTGCCATGTGTTGCAGCGCCTGCTTGCCCTGCGCGGCATACACGCGGGCAAGCGCCTGCTGAATCACCGGATCCTGACGGTAAATCTGCGCCTGATCCCGGAGGAAGGTAGCCGCCTCGTCATGCCGACCGGCAGCGAACAGGGCATCGGCGGTCTGCATCACCATCGCGCGCGACAACGGAAACCGCTGGCGCCCCTCTTGCGCGAGCAAGACCGCCTGCGCCGCCTGTCCGCTGGCCAGTGCGGATTCGATATCGATGCTCAGTAATATCGCGGACGGTCCGAAGGCAGGCGGCCGAACGATGTCGGCGTGAATCTCGTCAAGCAGCGTCCGCGCTCGGGCGAACTCGTTCTGACGCAGCGCGATCATGGCCAGTCCGTAGCGTGCACCCAAGGCCTGCGCGCGTGAGCCCTGCCGCAGCTGCTCGCCAAAAACCACGGAGACATCACGCCAGCCCTGCGGCGTGTCATCTTGCAATACACGCAGCCGCGCCCTGACCAATGAAAAATCGAGACTGTCGATACGCTGACGATAGGGCAGCGAGCGTATGCGACCCTCGATATCAGCGATACGCTCCGTCGTCAGCGGGTGCGTCATCAGATAAGCGGGCACCTTGTCGCTGCGATTGCGACCGGCGGCCTGCATGCGACCGAAGAAGGTCACCATGCCGCCCAGCTCGAAGCCGCCACCGTTCAGGATGCTCACGCCGATGCGGTCGGCTTCGCGCTCCGCATCACGGCCGAAGCTCAGCTGGCGCTGCGCAGCCAGACCGGTACCGCCCATCATGGCTGCAACACCGAGATCCGGGCTGGACCGCATCGCCAGCGCGCCGAGTAACAGGCCCGCGATCGGCAGCAGCGAATCCTGCTTCTGGTTGCCGATCATGCGTGCAATATGGCGCTGCGATACGTGCCCGATTTCGTGCGCAAGCACCGAAGCGAGCTCGGATTCACTCTGCGCCGCGAACACCAGACCACTGTGCATGCCGATAAAGCCACCCGGCAACGCGAACGCATTCAGCGACGGATCGCGCACTGCGAAGAAGAAAAAATCATAGCCTGCCTCACCCCGCGCCTCCGGGGTCGCTGACAGCAGGTTGTTGCCGAACTGGTTCAGATAATCGAGCGTGGAAAGATCGCCAATATAGTCGCGATCACGCCGGATGCTGTTCATCACTTCTTCGCCAAGCTTTCGCTCCATCAGCGGCGACAGCTCGGCACTGTCGCCGCCGCCCAGATTCGGCAGCGCCTGCGCATGCAGCACCGTCGGCGCCATCAGTACCGGCGACAACAACAGCACCGCGCCGGTGGCGAGCGCGCCTATCCAGCGGTGGAATGCTTGCGGTCTGACAGTGAAAAACATGGTGCTATGATACCCGCAACCACGCATCAGCCTCCCCGACTAACTAACGGAAACACTTGCCCCATGACTGCCCCGAAAAACCTCCCGCCTACCGCCAGCGACAACGGCGGACTGACTCATTTTGACGAGGGCGGTCAGGCGCACATGGTCGATGTCGGCGCGAAGTCGGACACGCACCGCGTCGCCATCGCCAGCGGCATCATCCGTATGAAGCCGGCAACGCTGGGCGTGGTGATGTCGGGTAGTGCGAAGAAAGGGGACGTGCTCGGTATTGCTCGTATTGCGGCAATCATGGCCGCGAAACGGACCAGCGACCTGATACCGCTGTGCCATCCGCTGGCGCTGACGCGCGTCGCGGTCGAATTCACTATCAACGAAGATGACGCGAGCATCATGTGCAATGCGCAGGTTGAGACGCTAGGCAAGACCGGCGTCGAGATGGAGGCACTGACTGCGGTGCAGGTCGGACTGCTGACGATTTACGATATGTGCAAAGCGATTGACCGCGGCATGGTGATGTCGGATATCAAGGTGATGGAAAAGCACGGCGGCAAGTCGGGTAGCTGGAAAGTGGAGTAACCGTTACGCACCCGCATCCGTTTCACTCTGCCCTCATGCCGATGACTTATTCCCGATTAATGCCGCGCGGATTCCGGATCGCCGTTGGGCTGCTGATTTGCGCGTCCGTCAACGTGAATGCTGCCAGTCTGTTTGGCGATTTTTCATGCAAGGATTGGGGCCAGCTGGACTATGCGAGAAAGAAGACCTGGGCGAATGCCTTCCTCGCGCCACTCAGCCTCACGATTCAGGGCCTGACACGCACCGAGCAGGATCCGTACAACGATAATCCTGACGCATTTGCACCAGCCATTCAGAGTATCGACAAGTTCTGCGCCTCTGAACCGCAAAAAGGCGCATCGGATGGCGCAGCTTCCTATCTGTCCACGCTGACAGGACACTGAGCGACCGTGATCGACCCCGGAGATGCAACTATATTGCCGGGGACAGAAGGCCCGCAGAGCAAAGTCGCGGCGGACTTACGGCCGTTACTTCAACATCATGCATCGATTATGTTAGCTTTGGCATCTGCTGCGAGGCTTTTGGCAGCGAACCGCAATCACAGATCTGCCTGATGAACCGTACAAGCCAAACAAGTCAAACACCGACGACCCCGACCGAATTCGCAGATGATGCGCTGTCGCATGATCTGATCGGCTCGGGCGCGTGGATCCTGCCGCTGGTGATCGCGACCTTCCTCGTTTACCGGGAATTCAAAAAGAGTGCCGAGCGCGGCCAGTTAGCGCTGGCCTTGCTGATGATGGTTGGCGTCGTGATTATTCTGGTGCCGATGTTTGGCTCGATCGTGCTGGTGCTGGCGATGCTGGCGCTAATCATCTTCATTCTCGAGCGCCTGCACTGAGAGCCTATCTCGTTAGGCCGCTTGTGGGGTTGGCAGACCCTTGCCGTACATCTTTACTGTCTGCGGTACTGCCGCCCTGCCATAGACCTAACGAGACAGGCTCTAAGCTTGTCTGTCGTGCTCAACGCATGATGTGCCGGCACGCATGATCCAGCAGCGTCTCGGCAGACGTGTCCGGCATCACCGGCGCCCACTCAGGACGGTTCACCATGCCTGATCTGATGAGCTTCCCGCCCTCATCATGCTCCGTGTGTAAATTTATCCACATCGTGCGCACCCGCCGGAAGCGGCAGTCGAACTCGACTTGAGAATGTACCGACATCGCGCCATTCCCGTCACGCTGAGCAAGATTTTGCAGCTGCCAGAGATAGACCACATAGCCCTTGCGGGTCATGCCAGCGGTATCGAGATGATAGGTATTACCTTGCGCATCGGAGGCCACGGGCGGCAGGTCACCGGCCTGCACTGACAGCGCAGCGGCCACGAGCAAACTCAGCAGCGCAGGCAGGATGCGCAGTGGACCGGACCTCACTGCAGCGGCAAGCTGAACTGGAGCATCATGCCGTTAAAGCCAAGCAGGTTGGCCTGCACCTGAAAGCCATCGCCCAACTCCCAGGCCAGCGCGGGCACGATGCCCGGTGAGAATCCGTTGGTGTTGAAAGGCACCTTGTCTTCGTATTTGCCGGTGTAACCGTACAGCAGACCGGCGGTCAGCTTGGCGGTCAGTTTCGGTTGCCCCAGAAACTCACGATAGACCATACCCCACGGGTAATAGTAGAGCGATGGCTGACCGAAGGAATTGCTGAAGTAGGCGATACCCGCGAGTCCACCATGGCTGCGCTCGCGCTCGATACCGACCAACCAGATATCGCGATGTGATTCGTCTTGATCGAAATGCCGGGCATACGGCGACACAATCAGCGCATGGCTGTCGCCGGCGCTTTTCTTCAGCGAGAAACCATCCAGCCAGTCATAGGCGGATGCCGTGCCAGCGTACAGAAGCCCGGCAAGGCCTATCGCGGAACGCGTCAGCGCCCGCTTGAATTCGGAAATAATCATGGTGAGGGGAGACGACTGAAGGTTTGATCGAAGACAAGATTTTGCGGCGCACAGTAACACTTATTCATCGCCCCTTCAACCAAAACGGCCCTGGCAAGCGGCTGTGAAGCGCAACCGGGTCATCGCGTTATGTTTTTTATATTATTTTGCAGCGCATGACTGCGGCGAGACGCAGTTAACGCGACAGGCGGGCAATAAAAAAACCGCCGTCCTGAACGGAGCGGCGGCTTTCATGGCCGTTTGACGCAGACGTCTCAACGCTGCACTGCGTCCACCACCGCCATCGCCGTCATGTTGACGATACGGCGCACGGTTGCCGACGGCGTCAGGATATGCACCGCGCGTGCGCAGCCAAGCAGCACCGGTCCGATCGCGATACCACCACCAGCGGTGACCTTCAGCAGGTTATACGCAATATTGGCGGCGTCGATATTCGGCATTACCAGCAGGTTCGCATCGCCCTTCAACACGGTATCGGGCATGGTGGCCTTCAGCAGATGCGCATCCAGCGCGGTGTCGCCGTGCATCTCGCCATCAACCTCGAGATCCGGCGCGCGCTCGCGAATGATCGCCAGCGCCTCGCGCATTTTTACGGCGGATTCGCTGTTGCTGCTGCCAAAATTCGAATGCGACAGCAAGGCAGCCCGTGGATGCAGACCAAACCGCTTCATCTCATCGGCAGCCATGATCGTGATTTCGGCAATTTGCTCGGCCGTCGGATTCTCGTTCACATGCGTATCGACCAGGACCATCTGCCGGTCCTGCAGCACCAGCGCGTTCATCGCTGCATAGGTATTCACACCCGGCCGTTTGCCGAGGATCATATCGATATAGTGCAGATGCAGGTCGGTGTTGCCATAGGTGCCGCAGATCATGCCATCCGCATCACCTTTATGAATTGCCATCGAACCGATCAACGTGTGACGGCGGCGCATTTCCAGCTTGGCCCACTGCTCGGTCACGCCTTTCCTGCGGGTCATCGACAGGAAAGTCTCCCAGTACGAACGGTAGCGATCGTCACGTTCCGGATTGATGATGTCGAAATCAATGTCAGGGCGCAGACGCAAACCATAGCGCTGGATACGTTGCTCGAGCACGGCCGGACGACCGACGAGAATCGGCTTGGCCAGACCTTCGTCGATCACCACTTGCACCGCCCGCAGCACGCGCTCTTCTTCGCCTTCCGCAAATACGATGCGCTTCTTCGCGGCCGGCGCTTTTTTTGCGATCGCGAAAACCGGCTTCATGAAAGTACCGCTGTGATAGACGAATTGCTGCAGCCGGTCCATGTAGGCAGCCATGTCCTTGATCGGACGCGCGGCCACACCCGATTGCTCGGCAGCGATCGCTACGGCCGGCGCGATCTTGAGCATCAGACGCGGATCAAAGGGCTTGGGAATCAGGTACTCGGGGCCGAACGACAGATTGGTCACGCCATAGGTCGTCGCCACCACATCCGACTGCTCTGCCTGCGCGAGCTCCGCGATCGCACGCACGGTAGCGATCTCCATGCTGCGCGTGATCGTGGTCGCGCCGCAATCAAGCGCACCACGGAAAATATAGGGGAAGCAGAGGACGTTGTTAACCTGATTCGGATAGTCGGAACGACCGGTCGCGATCACCGCGTCGTCGCGCACCGCACGCACCTCTTCGGGCAGGATTTCCGGTGTCGGATTCGCCAGCGCGAGCACCAGCGGACGCGGCGCCATCGCTTTCACCATCTCAGGCTTCAGTACGCCGCCGGCCGACAGGCCGAGGAAAATATCAGCGCCCGGAATCGCTTCAGCCAGCGTGCGCTCTTTGATGTCTTGCGCGAAGCGCTCCTTGTCCGGATCCATCAGCTCGGTGCGGCCTTTATAAACCACACCGGCGAGGTCGGTGACGATGATGTTCTCGATCGGGAAGCCGAGATCGACGATCAGATCGAGACAAGCTAGCGCCGCCGCGCCTGCGCCGGATACCACCAGCTTGCACTGCTTGATGTCTTTGTCGACGACCTTCAGGCCGTTCAGAATCGCCGCGCCGACAATGATCGCCGTGCCATGCTGGTCATCATGGAAGACCGGGATTTTCATTCGGTCGCGTAGCTTGCGCTCGATATAGAAGCACTCGGGCGCCTTGATGTCTTCGAGGTTCACACCGCCAAAAGTGGGCTCGAGCGACGCGATGATGTCGCACAGCTTGTCGGGGTCGGTCTCATTGACTTCAATATCAAACACATCGATGCCGGCGAACTTCTTGAACAGCACGCCCTTGCCCTCCATCACCGGCTTGGCCGCGAGCGGACCGATGTTGCCGAGACCAAGCACCGCCGTGCCGTTGGTGATCACGGCCACCAGATTACCGCGCGCGGTATAGCGGAACGCATTGGAGGGATCGGCGTGAATCTCTTCACAAGCGGCCGCCACACCGGGTGAGTAGGCCAGCGCCAGGTCGCGCTGGTTGGTCAGTTGCTTGGTCGGGGTGACGGAGATTTTTCCGGGAGACGGGAATTCGTGATACTCAAGCGCAGCCTGACGAAATTGCTGGCGCACCTGATCTTGCGGGTTATCGTTATCCATGCGGCGTGGCGTCCTCGTGCGGAGTGTGTCTCGTTGTAAGCGCAGGATTTTATCAGACCGCGATATTCGCGATCGGCAACTTCCTGTGCATTTCAGTCAATAGAGTCTTTACCAAAAGCGCCGCCTGCCCGCTTGGGTACAATCTGCCGATGCCCTCCGAATTCGACCTGATCGCGCGCTATTTCACCCGTCCCGCACGTAGCGGAGGACCGGTGCTGCTGGGTGTCGGTGATGATGGTGCGCTGCTCGCGCCGATACCGGGCGAAACGCTTGCCATCTCAACCGACATGCTGGTCGAGGGCCGGCATTTCTTCGCCGGCACCGATCCTGAAGCGCTTGGTCACAAGGCACTCGCGGTCAATCTGTCGGACCTCGCTGCGATGGGCGCGCGTCCGCTGGCCTTCACGCTGGCACTGGCGCTACCGGCCGCTGACGAAACCTGGCTGGAAAAATTCTCGCGCGGCTTGTTCAGTTTGGCCGACACGCATGCCATTGAACTGATCGGTGGCGATACCACGCGCGGCCCGCTGAATATCTGCATTACCGTCTTTGGCAGCGTGCCTGCGCAGCAGGCATTGCGGCGCGATGGCGCGGTCGCCGGCGATGATGTGTGGGTGTCCGGTACGCTGGGCGATGCACGACTCGCCCTCGAGGCACTGCAGCGGAATCTGTCATTGTCGCCGGCGGCTCTGCAGGCCGCTGCATTGCGCCTGCACCGGCCTGAGCCGCGCGTCGCGCTCGGCCTCGCACTGCGCGGTATCGCGAGCGCCGCGATCGATTTGTCCGACGGATTGCTCGGTGACCTCGGCCATCTCCTCGAACGCTCATCGCTCGGCGCCGTGATTGATACTGATGCCTTGCCCTTCGGTGAGACACTGGCGTCACAGCCGCCGGCGATCCGACGCGAGTTTGCACTCAATGGCGGCGATGATTACGAACTCTGTTTTACCGCGGCGCCCGCCTTGCGCGACAGGGTGCAGGCTGCCGCCCGTCAGTCGGGTGTGGCGGTAACACGCATAGGCTACATCACGGCTGAACCCTCGCTGAGGGTCACCGATGCCGGCGGCGATGCGGTCGCTGTCACTTCCCGCTCCTTCGACCACTTCGGCAACCCATGACGCCCATCGACGACGAAACACCGCGCTATCGCGCACCGGTACGACCTGACCAGAGGTTCATGCTCGCGCATCCGGCGCATCTGCTCGCGCTGGGTTTTGGCAGCGGCTTGTCACCCGTCATGCCGGGTACGGTTGGCACCCTGTTCGGCTGGCTGTGCTTTCACTGGTTTTCTGCGCACTGGCCCGCGACCTTCACGCCGACGATGTGGGCTTTGCTGATCGTTGCCGGTTTTTTCATTGGCGTACGCGCCTGCGATCTCACCGGTCGCGCACTCGGCGTGCCCGACCATGGCGCGATGGTGTGGGATGAGATCATCGCGATCTGGCTGGTGCTGCTGTTGGTGTCGCCGACAAGTTTCTTCGGTGAACTGGTGGCCGTGGTGGTGTTTCGTGTATTCGACATGATCAAGCCGCCACCGATCCGACAGTTCGAGCGGCGCTTCAAGGGCGGCTTCGGCGTGATGGCAGACGACATACTAGCCGCGTTTTTTACGCTGCTGGTGCTTGCGCTCTGGCGCTTCCTGTGAAAACCTGAAGGCTCAGCGATTTTCCTCAGGAGGCAGCAATGGACACGAGCTTCGAACTGGACATGCAGGAACTGGCCGTACACATCGGCGAGGCGCTGAAGCAGAAGCGATGGCTGCTGGCCACCGCAGAATCTGTCACCGGTGGCGGCATCGCGCAAGCGATCACGGATATTGCGGGCTCCTCCGAATGGTTCGACTGCGGCTTCGTGACTTATTCGAACTCATCCAAGACCGAGCAGCTGGACGTGCCGGACGCATTGATCGCGCAATTCGGCGCCGTCAGCGAAGAAGTGGCGGGTGCGATGGCCAACGGCGCGCTGGCCAATACTGATGCTCATATCGCGTTGTCGACGACGGGCATTGCGGGGCCAAGCGGCGCCGTGCCGGGCAAGCCGGTGGGAACGGTGTGCTTTGGCTGGGCACATGGAAGCTCAGTGTTTACCGAGCGTCTGGTGTTTCAGGGGGACCGACATGCGGTACGGGCGCAGACCGCCGAGCATGCGCTCAGAGGCTTGCTGAAGGTGTTGCAGCGGGTCTGAGGCCGTGTTTCAGCGGTTGCGGAAGTTGTTAATCGCTTCGCGAGTTTCGCGGGCAACACGCGATGCGGCGTCTGCAAAACCTTCGCCATCAAGCCGCTTCGCATACAAGATCGCACGCGACGAATTGATCATCATCCCGGTGCCGTCGGCCGTCTGACCGGCTTTCACGGTCGCCTCGATGTCACCGCCCTGCGCACCAATGCCGGGCACCAGCAGCGGCATGTCACCGACGATGTTTCGCACTTCTGCGATCTCTTGCGGAAAGGTGGCGCCAACCACCAGCGCGCATTGCCCGTTCAGATTCCATCGGTCGGCGACGAGCCGTGCGACATGCTGGTATAGCGGCTTGCCATCCACCTGCAGGAATTGCAGATCGGAACCGCCGGGGTTGGAGGTGCGGCACAGCACGATCACGCCCTTGTCAGCCCACTGCATGTAGGGCTCGACGGAATCGAAACCCATATACGGATTCACCGTCACCGCATCGGCGCGGTAGCGCTCGAAGGCTTCACGCGCATATTGCTCAGCCGTCGCGCCGATATCGCCACGCTTCGCATCTAGCACTAGCGGCAACGCCGGATGATGCGTGTTCACGTAATCGCAGATCGCCTGCAACTGGTCTTCGGCTGCCAGCGCAGCGAAGTAGGCGATCTGCGGCTTAAAGGCACAGGCATACGGCGCGGTGGCGTCGATGATGGTCTTGCAGAACTCGAACACGGCATCCGGCCTGCCCTTCAGTTCGTCAGGGAATTTGGCGATATCGGGATCGAGGCCGACACACAGCAAGGAATCATGGCGGCGGATCGCGGCGCCCAGCTTGTCGATGAATTTCACGCGGATACAGGGTCGGAGCTTGAACAGACGGATTGTATCGCGTCGTGCTATCGTGCCGCCCCATGCATCAGATGACCCGCAAAGATTTCGTGCTGCTCGCGTTCCTGATCCTGTTCTGGGGTCTGAACTGGCCAGTGATGAAAATGAGCGTGCGCGAATTTCCGCCGCTGACCTTCCGTACGCTGTCGATGATCGGCGGGCTGGCCGTGATCGCGCTGGTTGCGCGCGTGCAGCGGGCCTCGATGCGGATACCTGCCGGCCAGGCGCTGACCGTGGTGAAGCTTGCGATACCGAATATGCTGCTGTGGCATTCGTTCATGATCGTCGGCGTGAAGCTGCTGTCGTCGGGCCGCGCGGCCATCCTCGGCTACACGATGCCGGTATGGGCGGTGCTGTCGGGGCTGGCTTTTTTTGGCGAACGCATCAACGGCCGTGCTTTGATCGGCGTCACGCTGGCAATGACGGGCGCTGGCCTGCTGCTTTCAAGCGAGTTCACGCAGATGGCCGGGCAACCGATGGGCACGCTGTTCGCGCTGATCGCGGCCGCCGCCTGGGGCTTCGGTACGGTGCTGATGAAGCGCACCACGCTCGACATGCCGACCATCTCACTGACTTTCTGGATGCTGACACTCACCACGGCGGTGATGGCGCTGCTGTCGGTGCTGTTTGAGCAGTCGCAGTGGCGGATGCCGAACACGATCGAATGGAGCGGCATCATCTACAACGCGGTCATCATCTTCGGTTACGCGCATGTGGTCTGGTTCCGCCTCGCGCGACTGCTGCCGCCGGTCGTGTCAAGCTTATCGGTGATGTTCATCCCGGTGCTCGGCACCTTCGCCGGCGCGTGGATGCTCGGCGAGACGCCGCAATGGCAGGACTATGTCGCGATGCTGCTGATCCTGGCATCGATGTCGACCGTCATGTTCACGCCGCGCAAAGCAGATCAGTAAGTCTCGTAGACCCAGACCAGCAGGCTGTCGAAAGCCGCGCGCGCATCATTCGCCTTGGCGTGATTGATGATGCAAACGACCGCAATACGTTTTCCGGAACGCGCGGTCACGTAGCCGGCGATGCTGGCGACATCATCCAGACTGCCGGTCTTGATGTGTGCCCTGCCCTTCAGCGCTGAATGCTCGAAGCGCTTGGCCATGGTGCCGTCAATACCCGCGATCGGCAGCGCCGACACAAATTCCGGCATCGTCGGCTGCTGCCACGCACGTTGCAGCAGCGCAGCCAGCGTCGCTGCCGAAATTCTTTCCTCCCGCGACAGACCGGAACCGTTCTGAAGCAATACCGTGCGGGCGTCCAGACCAGAGGCCGTGATCCAGTCGCTCACCCGGACCACAGCCGCTGTCGTGGTCGCCGGCTCGCCACCGCGTTGCGCGACCAGACTCAGCAGCAGATTACGCGCCATCACGTTATTACTGAACTTGTTGATATCGCGAATCTGCGCACCCAGCGGTCCGGAAGTCCAGCGCAGCAGCTCGCGACTGTCGGCGCGCGCCTGCCCATCCAGCACGGCGCCCGTGAAAACGCCACCGAGCTGCGACCACAGCGTGCGGAATACAGCGCCGAAATACTGCAGATGATCCAGTGTGTACAGATGAAAATTCAGCTCACGCTCGCCGCACGATAAAGGATACACACCGGTGAAGCGCAGGCCTTGTGTCGTGAACTGTGGTTGCAGCTGTTCACGCAGGTTCTGGCAGGGAACGTCGGCGGCGACCGGCGGCACGATCGCGAACCCGCTCAGCATCGGTTCGCTGGCCAGCAGCACCGGTTGCCCTGCGGCGCGTGGACGCAGCGTCAGCGACAAGGCCTTCGCGTCGAGCAGCATCGCATCGGCGGGCGCGTTGTAGGCGCGCTCGGGGCGACCATCAAAGCTTGCGGCATCATTCAGCTCGACGCGGAACAGGCGGCGATCCAGCACCAGATTGCCGCGTATCTCGCGCAGCCCCATACCGCGCAGTCGCGACAGCAGCCGCCACAGATCTTCATGCGCGAAACGCGGATCACCGCCGCCCTCGAACACCAGATCACCGCGCAGCACCTCGCCTTCGACGGGGCCATTCGCATGCACGCGCGTGATCCAACGGTAATCCGGACCGAGCAATTCAAGCGCGGCCTGCGTGGTCAGCAGTTTCATCACGGATGCCGGCTTCACCGCATGCTCATGATTGATCGCCAGCAGCGGCTTGCCGCCATCAGCCGGTCTGACATCGAGCGCAACGGCGTCGAGCGGCACGCCGGCACGCTTGAGCTCTGCTGCCACTTGCTCGGGCAGACGTGCTGCGGCCAGGGTGGACATCGACGTGGCCGCCAGCAGCAAACAAATGAACAATCGGCGCATGAGGACTCCGTCATCGTAACGCCGAATTATCCCACGCAGGCATTAACGCAGGGATTGACGCCGGCACCGCAACTGCCTACCCTCGAGCGGCCATGAATACCACTCAGATTCTGCCTTACATCGACGCCGCGCAAGTGCAAAACGCGCTGCGCTATCCCGAGTTGATTGACGCGTTGCGCGAGGCTTTCCGGGAGCCGGCGGTGTCACCACAACGTCATGCGCATGCACTGCCCGGTGCCGCGTCGCTGTTGCTGATGCCGGCCTGGCAGGCCGGGGGCGAGATCGGCGTCAAGCTGGTGACCGTGATGCCAGACAACCGCAGTCACGCTCTGCCCACCGTGCATGCGCTCTATGTATTGATGGATGCCGCCACCGGCGTGCCGCTGGCGCTGATGGATGGCGAGTGGCTGACCCTTCGTCGCACGGCGGCAGTGTCGGCGCTCGCCTCGCGCTATCTGTCGCGCGAGGACAGCCGCAGCCTGCTGGTGGTGGGAAGCGGTCGGCTTGCGCCAGAAATGGCGGTTGCGCATTGTGTAGCCCGCGCAATCGATCGGGTACTGGTCTGGGGACGCGATCCGGCGCGCGTGGCTGCGGCCATGCAGCGCATCCGCGAGGCGGGTCTGCCAGCTAGCGTGAGACTGGAGTCCGCCAGCGTGCTGGCGAGCGCCTGCGAGCAGGCTGACATCATCTGCTGCGCGACCACCAGCACCGAGCCACTATTGACGGCGGCGATGGTGAAGCCCGGCACGCATGTGGATCTGGTCGGCGGCTTTCGACCGGACATGCGCGAGGCGGACGATCAACTCATCTGTACCACCTCGCTGTTCGCTGATACCCGCGAAGGCGCACTGGCCGAAGCGGGCGATCTGGTGCAGCCGCTGGCCGCCGGTCTGATCGGCAAGGACGCGCTGCGGGCCGATTTGTCGGCGCTGGTACGTGCGGCGCATTCCGGCCGTCAAACGTCCACTGAAATCACGCTATTCAAATCGGTCGGCACCGCAGTGGCCGATCTGGGCGCGGCGCGACTGGTGCGGCGCGCGGTGGTTCAGGGGTAGCCGACCGGACGCAGTTTGTCTGGCAGCGGCATGAACGCCGTCGCCTCCGGCAGCGGGATCGCTAATCCGGCTTGCGACTTCTCAAATTAACAATCCGTACTGACGATTTCAGCGGAATTCAAGACGATGATTCTTGAAAATCCCGGCCCGCGTCCCTATACTTAGCACTCGTTGACGGAGAGTGCTAACAATCTCCCGGCAGACCATGTTTCCGGATGGGTCGCCGGCGGGTCACCGACCCGCGATGGCGACCCCATTTCACACCTAAACCATTGTTTTTAAAAGGAGTACTTATGAGCCTTCGTCCCCTGCACGACCGCGTGATCGTCGAGCGTCAAGAACAGGAAACCAAAACCGCCTCGGGAATCGTGCTGCCGGAGGCTGCCGCCGAGAAGCCGGATATGGGCAAAGTGCTGGCCGTCGGCAACGGCAAGATCCTCGAAGACGGCAAGACCCGTCCGCTGGACGTGAAAGTCGGCGACCACGTGCTGTTCGGCAAATACTCCGGCCAGACCGTCAAGGTTGATGGCAAGGAAGTGCTGGTCATGCGTGAAGACGACATCATGGCGATCGTCGAGAAGAAATAATCAACGTCACCGAATCACAGAACACTTGAAGGAGTAATCACCATGGCAGCAAAAGACGTAGTTTTTGGCGACAGCGCGCGCGCCAAGATGGTCGAGGGCGTGAACATCCTCGCCAACGCAGTCAAAGTCACTCTGGGCCCGAAAGGCCGCAATGTCGTGCTCGAGCGCTCGTTTGGTGCGCCGACCGTGACCAAGGACGGCGTGTCGGTCGCGAAAGAGATCGAGCTGAAAGACAAGCTGATGAATATGGGCGCACAGATGGTGAAGGAAGTCGCGTCCAAGACCTCCGACAATGCCGGTGACGGCACGACGACCGCAACCGTGCTGGCACAAGCTATCGTGCGCGAAGGCATGAAGTACGTTGCCGCTGGCATGAACCCGATGGATCTCAAGCGTGGCATCGACAAGGCGGTCGTGGCAACGGTTGAAGAACTGAAGAAGATCGCCAAGCCCTGCACAACTTCGAAGGAAATCGCGCAAGTCGGTTCGATCTCGGCCAACTCGGACCACTCGATCGGCGACCGCATCGCTGAAGCGATGGAAAAAGTCGGCAAGGAAGGCGTGATCACCGTGGAAGACGGCAAGTCGCTCAGCGACGAGCTGGATATTGTTGAGGGTATGCAGTTCGATCGCGGCTACCTGTCGCCTTACTTCATCAACAATCCGGACAAGCAAGTCGCGCTGCTCGATAATCCGTTCATCCTGCTATACGACAAAAAGATCTCGAACATTCGTGATCTGCTGCCGGTGCTCGAGCAAGTCGCGAAGGCTGGCCGTCCGCTGCTGATCATCGCTGAAGATATCGAAGGCGAAGCGCTGGCGACTCTGGTGGTGAACAACATCCGCGGCATCCTGAAGACCTGCGCCGTCAAGGCACCGGGCTTCGGTGATCGTCGTAAGGCGATGCTGGAAGACATCGCGATCCTGACCGGTGGCCAGGTGATCGCCGAGGAAGTCGGCCTGACGCTTGAGAAGATCACGCTGAATGATCTGGGTCAGGCTAAGCGTATCGAGATCGGCAAGGAAAACACCATCGTGATCGACGGCGCAGGCCAGGCTGCTGCGATCGAAGCACGCGTCAAGCAGATCCGTGTGCAGATCGAAGAAGCCACCTCGGACTACGACCGCGAGAAGTTGCAGGAGCGTGTTGCGAAACTGGCTGGCGGCGTAGCCGTCATCAAGGTCGGTGCTGCGACCGAAGTCGAAATGAAAGAGAAAAAAGCACGCGTTGAAGACGCACTGCACGCAACCCGCGCAGCCGTTGAAGAAGGTATCGTGCCAGGTGGCGGCGTGGCACTGCTGCGCGCCCGCTCGAGCGTGAAGGTGAAGGGTGACAACCCGGATCAGGACGCGGGCATCAAGATCGTGCTGCGCGCGATCGAAGAGCCGCTGCGTATGATCGTGACCAATGCCGGCGAAGAGGCATCGGTAGTCGTCAACAAGGTGCTCGAAGGCAAAGGCAACTTTGGCTACAACGCGGCTAACGGTACTTATGGCGACATGGTCGAAATGGGCGTGCTGGATCCGGCCAAGGTTACCCGTTCGGCACTGCAGAACGCCGCGTCGATCGCCGGTCTGATGCTGACCACCGATTGCATGGTCGCCGAGCTGGTGGAAGACAAGCCGTCGGCACCGGGCGGTATGGGTGGCATGGGCGGTATGGGTGGCATGGGCATGGATGGAATGATGTAATTCCTGACTTCCCGTTACCCCGAAAGGCCTGCAGCGATGCAGGCCTTTTTTTTCTTGAAGCAAGTGAATTGTCGATAACAGCACAATTTCTGCAAGTTAGTGTGAACACGCAGTTCGATTAGTGAAACCTACCGATGAACGAATGTCGGCCGATTAATGGCGATTCGTTCTATAAAAAATAAGCGGAGGTGACACCATGCTCAGGTATTGCAATCAACGCTCAAAGTCCTGCTACGGCCAACGTAACCGTCATTACCAGTCAGCAACTTCCACCCCGGCATCGAACGACCAGCCACTCCATGCGCTCAAGCTGCGCATACGGGCAGCGGCTCACCAGTCTGACGCAGGGCCGCTGGGTGAGCTCAGACAGTCCAGTCTGTATCAGGAATGCTATGAGTGGGGGCGGCGACAAGCGCAAGCAGCAACGTGCAACGGAGCGCCGGAAACCCTACTCGCAAACGCACGCAATGCCGCAACCGTGCACACGATCTGTTATGCGCTGGATGCGCTGGTTGATTTTTCCCGCCACTATGAACTGCAATCAGCACGGTCTGGGTCGGGCGCATCGGGCGCGTCTGGAATTACGGACGCAGCCGCTGCACAGGAGCTGGAAAGTGAATTCCTGCGACAGATCCGCAGCACCCATCATCATCACTTGCTGGCGCAGTTTCATGACAGCTTCCGGGCAAATTCCGCGGAACGCCGTGCCGCGGTGTTGTCAGCGCTTAACTGCAAACTGACCGACAAGCTGCAAGCCGCCGGCGTGATCTCGGTGGCCGGCATGGCAGCGGAAGTCCGCGCATTGCGCGTGGACCCGACAAAGACACTGAACGAGGCTGAACTACTGGCAGTGGTCGATTACCTGAATTCGGCCACCGGCACCTTCAATGCGGTGAATGGCGCTGCGATGGCCAGCGCGTATTACGGCGAACATGCACTGCAAGTACGGATCAGTGTGTTCAGCACCGCACTGGCCAGCGCCATTGCCAAACTCTGCGACCATCCGTATTTCGGCAGGCGCGATATTGTCGGCTACAAAGGCATACGCCTTAACGGACTTGATTCGCCGTTCCGGCTTGCGGTGCTGAGCGAAGCCAGTGCAAAGGGCGGACTGGTGGCCTTCCCGAATGTGCTGTCAGTCAGCGCCGATCCGGAGCATAGCTATGCGAGAAAGAAATTCGGCGAGGGTTATACGCTGGAGTGCATGATTACCATGCGCCGTGCGTTCTACGCGGACCCCTTCCACGATGCCAGCACCATGGGCGAGCAGGAAATTCTCGGGCCGGCTCATCAACGCTTCCGCGTATCGGGAAAATCGTCGATCAGCGTGTTTGACTGGAGCGGGCACAAGCCACAGGAAGTAGAAGTCGACCGCTACGAACTGACACCGGCCGACCGCTGACGCTCAGCACTTCCACGCAGGCGGGCGCTTGTCGAGGAAAGCCTGTACGCCTTCCAGCGCGGACTCGTCCATCATGTTGCAGGCCATGGTCTCGCCCGCCAGCTGGTAAGCCGCGGCGATGCCCATCTCGGCCTGCCGGTAGAACAGCTGCTTGCCCATTGCGATCGCTACCGCTGGCTTGGCGACGATGGCAGCGACGAGTTGCGCAATTTCCTCATCCAGCAAGTCTGGCGAAACGACCCGGTTGATCAGCCCGCGCTCGCGCGCGGCGGCGGCATCAATGAAGTCGCCCGTCAGCAGCATTTCCATCGCCTGCTTGCGCGGCACGTTACGCGATAACGCGACCGACGGCGTGGAGCAGAACAAACCCAGATTCACTCCGGATACCGCGAAGCGCGCATCCGTCGACGCGACGGCGAGATCGCACATCGCAACCAGCTGGCAGCCAGCCGCGGTAGCCATGCCCTGCACGCGCGCAATCACGGGTTGCGGCATCTGCTGTATCGCGAGCATCAGCTTGCTGCACTGGTTGAACAACTGCTTGAAGTAGGCTGCGGATGGCGATGCTCGCATCTGCTTCAGGTCGTGTCCGGCACAGAACGCCTTGCCCTCGGCCGCCAGCACCACCACGCGCACGCTGCTGTCAGCGGCAATATCGCTGATCTGCTGCTGCAGCGCCGTCAGCATGTCCTCCGACAGCGGATTGAATCGCTCTGCCCGGTTCAGCGTCAGTGTGGCGACGCCACCCTGATCGGTGCGCAGCACATAGGGTGCTTCAGCTGGCGTTGAGGTCTGATTCATCGCACTTCCTCCGCTCATGCGTCATTCTTCGTCAGGTTCGACCGTCTGCGGCTCACCGAGGGACGGCGGCACGACATAGGTCGCCAGCAGCTCGACGCGGCTCGCCGGTGTCTCCAGGCTGATGCGACCCAGTGCACCACTACGATAGTCCAGCAGCAGCGTGTGCGCCGCCTTCTCGACATCGACATCGCCACCCTTGAGCCGATAAGCACGCTTCGCAGCAATCGCCTCGATCACACCGACGCCGTCCATCCCGTCCGGATTCATCGCATAGCGCGCCGCGAGCAAAGGCGCATAGCGCTGCAGCAGCAGATCAGCGAGAAAGAAGGCTACTTCTTCCTCGATGATCGCATTGACACCGATCGCATGGCTGGCTGCCAGCATCAGACCATCCGTCGGATGCTCGATCTTGGGCCACATCAGGCCCGGCGTATCCGTCAGCACGATGTTATTGCCCAGGAACAGGCGTTGCTGAGTCTTGGTCACTGCCGGCTCGTCACCCACCTTTGCCACGCGCTTTTTCAGCAGCGCATTCATCAGCGTGGATTTGCCGACGTTGGGTATGCCCATGATCATCACCCGCAGTGGCTTCAATACCGTGCCGCGATGCGGTGCCAGCTTGAGTGCCAGCTGTGGAATCTTCGCGACCTCGGCCGGCTTGCGGCAAGACAGCGCGACCGCCGTCACCTGGGGCTGCGCACTGTAATGTGCCAGCCATTGCTTCGTTGCTGCCGGATCAGCGAGATCGCTCTTGTTCAGGATTTTCAGGCAGGGCCGCTGGCGCGCGCGACGCAGTGACTCGATCATCGGGTTACTGGATGCCTGCGGCACGCGCGCATCCAGCACTTCGATGACGAGATCGACTTTCTCCATGGACTCCGCGGCTTTCTTGCGCGCGGCGTTCATGTGGCCGGGGAACCATTGGATGGACATAGTGAGTGGTAACAGCGGGAATGCCGCTATTGTACCTGCGCAGGCGCCGGGCTAATCGATGCGGGCCAGCGCCTTCAGGTGCGCGACGACACTGCGGCCGAGTGCGGACAATGCGTAGCCACCTTCGAGGCAGCTGACAATGCGCCCGTTCGCGTACTGTCGTGCGACCTCGACCAGTTGCTTCGTGATCCAGGCGAAATCTGCTTCGACCAGACCCATCGACGCGATATCGTCCTCGCGATGCGCATCGAAGCCGGCCGAGATGAACAGCATCTCGGGCTGGTGTGCCTGCAGTGCCGGCAGCCAGCGCTGCCGAACGATGTCACGTACCACGTCGCCACGCGTGTTGGCCGGCACTGGTACGTTCAGCAGGTGAGACGGTGCGGTACCGGCCGGATGGACGCCGCTGTACGGGTATAGCGGATGCTGAAAGAAGCTGACCATCAGCACGCGCGCATCCTCGGCGAACGCCGCCTCGGTGCCGTTCCCGTGGTGCACATCGAAATCGATGATAGCGATACGACGCAGTCCGTAGACCTGCATCGCGTGTTTCGCCGCAATCGCGACATTATTGAACAAGCAAAAACCCATCGGCGAATCCGGCGTTGCATGATGACCGGGCGGACGGATGGCGCAAAACGCATTCTCGACCTCGCCACGCATCACCGCATCTGTCGCGGCGACTGCCGCACCGGCAGCGCGCAGCGCTGCCTCCCAGCTATACGCATTGAGCAGCGTGTCGCCGTCGAGCGGATAGTAGCTACCGGGTGCAGGAAGCTGATCGCGCACCTGCGCGATGGCTGCGTCACTATGCACGCGCTGCAAGTCAGCGATGCTCGCACACGGTGCTTCACGCCGCTCAAGCAGGTTCGCGATGCCGCTCGTAATCAGCTGATCGTCGATCGCCTGCAGCCGGGCAGGACACTCCGGGTGCCACTCGCCCATCTCATGGCGCTGGCAATCAGGATGAGAAAAAATCGCCGTAGTCATTACGTCTATTATGCATCAGCGACACGTGCTCTATACTGGCGCACGTGCGCTGCTTAGCGCTGCTTTCGCGACGGATTCAATGAAACTGATGACTGCCCTGTTCTCCTGCGTGCTGCTTGCCTGCGCGCTGGCCGCCATGCCTGCCGATGCACAGACGCCGAAGAAAAAAAAGAGTGACGCAAGGGCACACACGCAGGTCAAAGCCGGCAAGCAAAAGGCACTCAAGCCGGTCACAAAAGCGGAGCTTAACTCAGGCAGCCGGCATCGCGGCGACGAGGTCGAATTCACCAATTTCAACCAGTGGCATGCTGTCACCGAGTTCGTTGATGAGATGAGCAATGAACATGGCTTCGAGCGCGACAGTCTGCGCTCCCTGTTTGGCAAAGTGCACTATCTCGATAGTGTTGTTCGCCTGATCAATCCGCCGCCTGCCGGTAAAGCGAAGAACTGGAGCGCGTATCGCTCGCGCTTCATTGAACCGCGTCGCCTGAAGGCCGGCGTCTCGTTCTGGAATCGCTATGCGAATGAGCTGGATCGCGCGCAGCAGGAGTTTGGTATTCCGGCTGAGATTATTATTGGCATTCTTGGTGTCGAGACCTTGTACGGACAGTCGACCGGTAAGTTTCGTGTCGTGGATGCGCTGACCACGCTGGCCTTCTCCTATCCCGAGACGCCGAACCGCTTGCCGCGCATGGCCTACTTTCGCAATGAACTGAAACAGGTGCTGCTGTACGCGCGCGAAAGCGGTATCGAGCCACTGTCTCTCAACGGCTCATTCGCAGGCGCCATTGGATGGCCGCAATTCATGCCGGGCAGCATCCGCAAGTTCGCGGTGGATTTTGATGGCGATGGCAGAATTGATTTGCGCAACTCAGCGGCCGATGCGATCGGCAGCGTCGCCAGCTTCCTGTCGCAGCATGGCTGGCAGCGCGATGCACCGCTGGTGTTTCCTGTGACAGTGACAGCAGACCCTGCATGGCAATCAATGATCGGGCAGGGTCTCGAGGCGAAATTCGCGCGCGAGCAATTGCAACAGGCGGGGGTGATAATTCCGGATCAGGCACCGGTGTCCGTGAATTACGGGCTGGTGGATCTTCAAGATGGCGAACACCCGACCCTGTATTGGCTGGGTACCAACAATTTCTTCGCGATCACCCAGTACAACCGGAGTTATTACTATGCGATGGCAGTGATTGAGCTGGGTAACGCGGTGCACCAGCAGCGGATGCGATGAGCGATAACACGCCTGACCCCGATACGCTGGATGAGGCGACGATCGTCGCCTGGACACGCAGCTGGGTTGAACATGCGGTCATTGGTCTGAACCTGTGCCCGTTCGCGAATTCAGTCTTCCGTAATCACCAGATTGCTTATCGTGTCAGTCATGCGCGCGAGCCGGAGTCCCTGCTGCAGGATCTGACCCAGGCGATGCACTCACTGCTGTCCACGCCGGCAGCGACGATGGATACCTTGCTGCTGATTCATCCCTGGGCGCTGACGGACTTTCTCGATTTCAATGATTTCCTTGGCCTTGCCGAAGCGCTGCTGGAAGACAGCGGCTTGTCCGGCGTTCTGCAGGTGGCCAGTTTCCATCCGCAGTACCAGTTTGCCGGCGTGGCCGCCGATGATGTGACGAATGGGACCAATCGCTCGCCCTTCCCGGTACTTCACCTGCTACGTGAGGACAGTCTGGACTCGGCGATCGCCTCTGTGCCGGATACCGACGCGATCATCGAGCGCAATCTGGCGACCCTGCGCCGGCTGGGCAAGACCGGCCTGCTTGAATTGCAGGAACGCATCGCGCAATCCGTTCGCCCAAGGCAGCGCTGACCGCGCGCTGCGCTCTTCTCCGCCCATCCAGCCTGACCGACGCGCCTGCGCCGGAATGGAAACCTTTTCGATCACAGGCCATCCGACAGGCAAACTCTGCCTTAGAAAAAGGGCAACATAGTTCGGATGGTATTGATTCTTATCAAAACGAAATATTGCCGCACTTACTACAATTGCAATAATGAAACACGTCTGAACGAATCTGGATTTAACAATTGTCCCGACAACCGGGCAAGCTTAGGTAGCGTGCTGAAGATTATTCGATATGAATCAGAGAGTTATCTATTCCTGTGACGATCGCTGAGCTTGCTGTCTGGTTTACTTTTTCGCAAAAAAAATTTTACTTTGTTAATGACAGCCCATAGAATTTTATTATCGAATAGAAAACAAGCACTCACATCGGCTGCGATGTTTGGATCAACACTCGGGCTGCCATCGGTCAGGTACTCCGGGTAACGCTCCGATCATCGTATTTGATTCACATGGCCCACTGGAAACGAAGACTCCCATGACGACTCAGTTTGAACATCAGGACAGCCATCGACTGGCTGATCAGGTGGCATACGATCCGAACAATCTGCTCGACTCGCTGATTGAAAAGCTGCATCTGAAAAATGATGCCGCACTGTCGCGTGCGCTGGAAGTCGCGCCGCCGGTCATCAGCAAAATCCGGCACCGCCGTCTGCCGGTCGGCGCATCGCTTCTGATCCGCATGCATGAGGTCAGCGATCTGTCGATACGCGAGCTTCGCATTCTGATGGGCGACCGCCGCGAAAAATTCCGGATCAGCGATAAACAATTCAAGCCCAAATCGATCGGTACCTAGCCAACGCATTCCGAATTTCAGTGCAAAAAAAACGGGAAGCCGGCACGCACCGGCTTCCCGTTTTTTACAGGAGCGCTCGAATCAGGCGGGGAAAACACCCGTTGACAGATAGCGGTCGCCGCGGTCGCACAGGATGAAAACGATCACTGCGTTTTCAACCGTCGCGGAAATTCTGAGCGCAACTTCGCAGGCACCGGCGGCCGACACACCAACGAAAATACCCTCTTCGATGGCGAGACGACGCGCCATCTGCTCGGCCGCCGACTGACTGACACTCTCGACCTGATCGACGCGGCTGCGATCAAAGATCTTCGGCAAGTAAGCCTCCGGCCATTTGCGGATGCCGGGAATCTGCGAACCCTCTTCCGGCTGCGCACCGATGATCTGAATGGCCGGGTTCTTTTCCTTCAGAAACTGTGACACACCCATGATGGTGCCGGTCGTGCCCATCGCGCTGACAAAGTGCGTGACCCGGCCCTCGGTATCACGCCAGATTTCCGGACCGGTCGTATCGTAATGCGCGCGCGGATTATCCGGATTCGCAAACTGGTCAAGAATGCGCCCCTTGCCCTCGCGCTGCATCTGATCGGCGAGGTCGCGCGCATACTCCATGCCACCGGATTTCGGGGTCAGAATGATCTCGGCACCATACGCGGCCATGCTCTGACGACGCTCCAGGCTGAGGTTCTCGGGCATCAGCAGAATCATCCGATACCCTTTCATCGCTGCAGCCATCGCCAGCGCAATGCCGGTGTTGCCGCTGGTGGCCTCGATCAGCGTGTCGCCCGGCTTGATCTCACCGCGCTGCTCCGCGCCCCGGATCATCGCCAGCGCCGGTCTGTCCTTCACCGATCCGGCAGGATTATTGCCCTCCATTTTGCCGAGGATGAGATTGTGGCGGCGCGCGGCGTCCTCGCCCGGAATACGCTTGAGCTGTACCAGCGGCGTGTTGCCGACAAGGTCCTCGATGGAATGAAATGGCATGGCGGTCAGGAGAGGAATAAGGCAGACCGCCATTGTAGTGGAATCCCTGAAAACGCTGCGCCGGCACAGCACCGGCGCAGCAAGCGGCTTACTGCTTGGCGGCGGGCGTCTTATCGGCGGCGCCCTTGTCGGCCGGCTTGCCGTCGACCTTCGTCAGCTTGCCAGCGGGCGCCGGCGCTGCTGCTTCATACGGCTTGCCGTTCACCGTCAACCCGGCGGCTGACAGCTTCACGGCATTGCGTGCGCCCACACCTTTGACGCGGCGCTCGAGATCGGCCCAGTCCTTGAAGCTGCCGTTCTTGTCGCGTTCAGCGATGATGGCTTTGGAGGTCGCCGGTCCGACGCCGGCGACGCCATCAAGCGCGGCCTGATCGGCTTTGTTCACATCGACCGCAGCAAGTGCAGGTACCGCCAGTGTCAGCCACAGCATCACCGGCAACAGCATAGTTTTCAGCATGAAGATTCTCCGCATGGAATGATCAGGAAATGCCGCGCGCTCAACTGCACGCAGCCTCCGGATTAAACGCGAAGAGCGGGCGATTTATCGCAAAAGAGATAATGATTGTTTTGCATGGTGCGATCTTTGCCCCATGAATGCATCCGTGGCTCGAAGCGCCGCTCAGCCCTGACTCATCACCGACAGATCTTCACTGCGGCGTGGCGCATAACTTTCCCACTGACTGCAACCCGGGCAGTGCCAGTAGAACTGTTTGGCCTTGAAGCCGCAATGGCCACACTGATAGCGACCCAGCTTTTGCGCATAGCCACCGACCAGGCTCTTGACCATTGACAGCTCAGCGAGTCGCTCCGGCGGCGCGTACATCAGCCTTGCCTCGATCAGCTTGTCGAGTCCCAGCAGCGTCGGCGTGCGGCGCAATTCATCACTGACCAGCTGGTTCGCCGCATCCGCCCCATCCAGTTCCAGCACGCTGCGGAACACCACTTCGAGCAGATCGATCGACGGCATATCTGCCTGATACGCTTTCAGCAGGTTCAGGCCTTCGCGCGCGCGGCCAACCGCGCGGTACCCGTCCATCAAGCGCTGTGCGACCAGACCCACATGCGCGGCGCTCTGCTGCTCGACCCGGCGCCAGGAACGCAACGCGCCTTCGATATCACCGCTGGCCAGCCATGCATCACCCACCAGCACGGTCGCACGCACATTATTCCGATCGTAAGACAGCGCCTTATCCAGCGTGGTCAGCGCCGCCTGCGGACTGACATGTACCAGCTCGTCCTGCGCGATTTCGCAATGGAACTGCGCAATTTCCTTCTGATACGCACCGGCGCCCGATGCCTGCAGCGCAAGCGCTGCGTCAATCGCGCGCCGCCACTCTTTTTCACGCTGATAAATCTCGAGCAGCGCGCGGCTGGCCTGCGGTCCGTAGGGCGTACCGGACAGCTGATGGAAAGTCTCTTCGGCGCGATCAAGCAGACCGGCTTTCAGATAATCCTGACCGAGTTCGAAGCGCGCCTGCGCGCTGATCTCCGGCGACAAATCTGCCCGCGCCAGCAAATTCTGGTGAACGCGTACCGCGCGCTCGATGTCGCCACGACGACGGAATAACTTACCCAGCGCGAAATGCAGCTCGGCAGTTTCCGGATCGAGACGCGAAATATCGACGAAGATATCGATGGCCTTGTCCGGATGCTCGTCGAGCAGCGCGTTCAAGCCCTTGTAGTAACTGCGCGGCAGATTGCGCGACTCGGCGACCAGATGCCGGATGTCGACGCGCGCCGCTATCCAGCCCAGCGCAAAAAAGAAAGGGATGACCAGCAGCCACCAGGTTTCGAATTCCATCGTTCTTCCTGTCAGAGACCGACCTGCTCCACCAGCGCATCGGCAGCCGGCGGACGGCTGCGATCCGGCGTGATATCTGCCGGCGCCGGTTTCGCCTCGGCGCGCAAGCGGCCCAGCTCACGGCGATAGCGCAGCACGGTACCGGTCATCGCGAGCACGCCAATGATCACGCCACACACCAGAAATACCAGCAGCAGCAAAATCAGCGGCGTGCTTGCCTGGGCATTCCAGAACAAATACAACACCACCTCATCGGTATTCTTCAGCGCGAAATCGAAAAACACGATGAACAGCGCAATGGCGATCAGGCGGACAAATAGTTTCATCATCAGAGTGCCCGGAGGGCATGGCAGCGGTTCCGTCGAAATTGTACGCGAAATGAAACGCGGCCCCGACATCCGGCGGGACGACGTAAGTACCAAAAAAAACGGCATCCGAAGATGCCGTTTTGAAGATACGAGATGAACAATTCAGTCATCATGGATCGGTTGCCCGACCATGGCATCGACCCGCTCGCGCAATTCCTTGCCCGCCTTGAAGTGTGGCACCCGTTTGCCGGGCACCACGACTGTCTCGCCGGACTTCGGATTGCGGCCGATACGAGGCGGCCGGCTGTTGGTCGCGAAACTGCCGAAACCACGAATCTCGATGCGCTGACCAGAGATCAGCGCATCCGTCATCGCGTCCAGCAGCGTCTTGACCGCGAAATCCGCATCCTTCGCCACCAGTTGCGGATAACGCTCAGCCAGACGGGCTATCAGTTCCGACTTGGTCATCGGACGGGCCCGCTCAGCCCTTGTTGTCGAGCTTGGCCTTCAGCAGCGCGCCGAGGCTGGTCGTACCCGATGCCGCAGCGGAATCGTTAGACATCTTCTGCATCGCATCCTGAGTGTCAGCATTGTCTTTCGCCTTGATCGACAGCTGAATGCTGCGAGCCTTGCGATCAATGTTGATGACCATGAGCTCGAGCTGATCGCCAACCTTCAGGTGCGTGCCTGCGTCCTCGACGCGATCACGTGCGATTTCCGATGCACGCAGATAGCCTTCGACTTCCTCCGACAGACCGATCACGGCGCCTTTCGGCTCGACCGACTTCACGGTGCCATGCACCAGCGAACCCTTGTCGTTCATCGCGCAGTAGTTGTTGAACGGATCGCCTTCGAGTTGCTTGACGCCCAGCGACACGCGCTCGCGCTCGACGTCGATAGCCAGCACGATGGCTTCCAGCTCGTCACCCTTCTTGAACCTGCGCACAGCCTCTTCGCCGGTTTCGGTCCAGGACAGGTCGGACAGGTGAACCAGGCCGTCGATATTGCCGGCCAGGCCAATGAACACGCCAAAGTCAGTGATCGACTTGATCGCGCCACGAACCTTGTCGCCCTTCTTGTGCGAGATTGCGAAATCATCCCATGGGTTCGCCTTGCACTGCTTCATGCCGAGGCTGATACGGCGACGCTCTTCATCGATCTCAAGGACCATGACTTCCACTTCGTCACCCAGCTGCACGACTTTCGACGGCGCGACGTTCTTGTTGGTCCAGTCCATCTCGGACACGTGCACCAGGCCTTCGATACCCTGCTCGACTTCGACGAATGCGCCGTAGTCGGTCAGATTGGTGACCTTGCCGAACAGGCGCGTACCCTGCGGGTAACGACGCGACAGACCGGTCCACGGATCATCGCCCAGCTGCTTTACGCCCAGCGACACGCGGTTCTTTTCCTGATCGTACTTCAGCACTTTCGCGGTGATTTCCTGGCCAACCGTCAGCACTTCCGACGGGTGACGCACGCGACGCCATGCGAGGTCGGTGATGTGCAACAGGCCATCGATACCGCCGAGGTCCACGAACGCGCCGTAGTCGGTGATGTTCTTCACGATACCGTTGACGATGGTGCCTTCCTTCAGCGTTTCCATCAGCTTCGCACGCTCTTCGCCCATCGATGCTTCGATGACGGCGCGACGCGACAGCACGACGTTGTTACGCTTGCGGTCGAGCTTGATGACCTTGAACTCCAGGGTCTTGCCTTCGTACGGCGTGGTGTCCTTGACCGGACGGGTATCCACCAGCGAACCCGGCAGGAATGCGCGGATGCCGTTGGTGAGAACGGTCAGACCGCCCTTGACCTTGCCGCTGACGGTACCGGTCACCATTTCGCCGGACTCCATAGCCTTCTCGAGCGCGAGCCACGACGCGAGACGCTTGGCCTTGTCGCGCGACAGGATGGTGTCGCCGAAACCGTTTTCGAGCGACTCGATCGCCACGGACACGAAGTCACCGATATTGACTTCGAGTTCGCCGGAGTCATTCTTGAATTCTTCGATCGGGATAAACGCTTCGGACTTCAGTCCGGCGTTCACGATCACGAAATTGTGGTCAATGCGGACGACTTCCGCAGAGATGACCTCACCCGAACGCATGTCCTGACGGGTCAGGGATTCCTGGAACAGGGCTGCAAAGCTTTCGCCGGACACGGGGGTTTGAGTAGCAGTAGACATAGATTTTTGACAGTTGGCCAACCGGGCGGAAACCCAGGCTGGGTAAAGTTTTTCAACGTCCTGCCTCGCGTTGCGCAAGACGGGACACCAAGGAACTGCAGTTACTACCAAAGAAAATGCGAATTCACGGCGCCATAGGGTGGGTAGAGCGCAGCGAAACCCACCATTCCAACACCTGCGCCACCGCCTGCTCGATCGTCAGATCCGACGTGTCTAACAGGTGGGCGCCCTCGGCCGGCTTGAGCGGTGCGACGGCGCGTTGGGTATCACGCGCGTCACGCTCCTTCAAATCCTGCAAGAGGGCCGTCATATTAGCAGGAAATCCTTTGCCAATCAATTGCTTATGCCGCCGGTCAGCGCGCGCCTCGACGCTCGCCGTCAGAAAGACCTTCAGCGGCGCATCCGGAAAGATCACGGTGCCCATGTCGCGGCCGTCCGCGACCAGCCCCGGCGCACGCCGGAAGCCCTGCTGCAGCTCGACCAAGGCCGCGCGAACCGCCGGTAAGGCAGCGATTTTCGATGCCGAGTTGCCAATACGCTCCTGCCGGATCTCGTCCTGCACCTCGCGGCCCGACAGCAGAATGCGTTCGCCGTCGAAATGCACATTGAGCGCTTTGGCCACGTTCGCGACGGAAAGTTCGTCGTCCAGCGCGATACCGGCTTCCAGTGCCGACAGTGCGGTCAGCCGGTACAGCGCGCCGGAATCCAGCAACACAAAGCCTAGCGCATCGGCGACGCGCGAAGCAACCGTTCCCTTGCCGGAGGCGGTCGGGCCGTCGATCGTGATCACAGGAATGCGCATCGGTTCAGGCATGCTGCACGATGCGCGCGAACGCTTCGAAATAATCCGGGAAGGTTTTCGCGACGCACTTCGGATCGTTGATGCGCACGGTGGTGCCGTCACGTGCCGCGCCGTTCAGCGAGGCCAGCGAGAAGCACATGGCCATCCGGTGGTCATCATAGGTGTCAATGGTCGCCGGCTCGAGCACGATCGGCGGCGTCACGCGCAGGTAATCCGCGCCTTCATCGACCAGCGCGCCGAGCTTGCGCAATTCGGTCGCCATCGCCGCGAGGCGGTCCGTCTCCTTCACGCGCCAGCTGGCGATATTGCGCAGCGTGCTGGTACCGTCCGCGTACAGCGCGGCAACCGCAATCGTCATCGCGGCGTCGGGAATGTGATTGAAGTCGGCATCAATTGCCTTCAGCACACCGTTCGACGTCGCCTCAATCCAGTTGTCACCCATCGTGATGGTGGCGCCCATCTTCTGCAAGGCTTCGACAAAACGCACATCGCCCTGAATACTGGAACGGCCCACGCCTTCGACACGCACCGGACCCCCGGAAATCGCGCCGGCAGCGAGAAAATAGGATGCGGATGATGCATCGCCCTCGACGTGAATCACGCCCGGGCTGCGATACACCTGCCCCGGCGCCATCGTGAATGAGGCCCAACCGTCACGCTCGACCTCAATCCCGAAGCGTTGCAGCAGGTTCAGCGTGATCTCGATATACGGCTTCGAGATCAACTCACCGATCACCTCGATCGTCAACGGCTGGTGTTTTGCCATCAGCGGCCCGGCCATCAGCAAAGCAGTCAGAAACTGGCTGGATACATTGCCGCGTACCTGCAAGCGTTCCGGATGCAGATGGCCGCGATGAATATGCAGCGGTGGAAAACCGGGTTGGCCGGTGTAGTCAATCTTTGCACCCGCTGCGTTCAATGCATCGACCAGATCGCCGATCGGGCGCTCATGCATGCGCGCCACGCCGTGCACTGTGTAGTCGCCACCAATCGCAGCCAAGGCCGCCGTCAGCGGCCGAATCGCGGTACCGGCATTGCCCATGAACAGATCGGCCGAGTGCACGGGTAGCGTGCCGCCCGTGCCCGTCACTGCGAAATCCTGACTGTCGCCGTGCTGCGTCCAGTGCACGCCGAGCTTCTGCAAGGCCATCAGCATCACATGCGTATCATCGGAGGCGAGCAGTTCTTTGATTTCGGTCGTACCTTCAGCGAGTGCGGCCAGCAGCAGCATGCGATTCGAGATGCTTTTCGAGCCGGGTAATTTGACCGAACCGCGTGCAGCGGCCGCTGGTTTCAGATCGATATGGTGCGGGAAATGCTTCATCAGTCTCCACCCTGCTCGTACGAACGTGCCTGCTCGGCCGCCTCGATGGACGCGATCCATGACAGCCGGGCCGCCTGCGCGCGTGCATACATTTTTTCGAGGCCATCCCCATCGGCGGCCGCCAGCAGCGCGCGCAGTTCAGAAAGGTGCGCGGTATAGGCATCCAACTCAGCCAGCAACGCAGGGCGGTTTGCCAGTGAAACATCGCGCCACATTTCCGGCGAAGAACCGGCAATGCGCGTGAAATCGCGAAAACCGCTGGCCGCATATTGAAACAGTAGTGAGGCCTGATTACGCGAGGCGATGTCATCCACCAGCGCATACGCGAGCAGATGCGGCAAGTGACTCACAGCGGCAAACACTGCGTCATGCTCGGCGGGCGTCAGGCGATGAATGATCGCGCCGCAGTGCTGCCAGGCCGCAGCAACTTTCGCAACGCAAGCCTCTGCATTTTCCGGTAACGCGGTCAGCACCACTTTCTTCCCCCGATACAGATCGGGTAGCGCAGCTTCCGGGCCATTCTGCTCGCGCCCTGCGATCGGATGACCGGGCACGAATTGATGAATCTTGTCGCCGAGCGCAGCGCGCGCCGCCTGCACCACGTCAGTCTTGGTGCTGCCCGCGTCAGTGACGACCGTGCCTTGCGCCAAGTGCGGCGCGATACTGGCCAGCAGCGCTTCGGTCTGTGCTACCGGTGCGGCCAGCAGCACGAGGTCGGCACCGGCCACTGCCGTCACGTCACCAATCGTGTCAATGATGCCGAGTGATTTCGCGCGCTCCAGCGTCTCGCGGCGGCGACCGACGCCAACGATCTCCGTCGCCGCTCCGGCCTGCTTCAGCGCGAGCGCGAACGAGCCGCCGATCAGGCCGACGCCGAAGATGACGATGCGTTGGTAGGTTTGCATGAACGTCTGCAAGCCGTCAGGCCAGCACGGCCTTCAGCGCGTCAAGGAAAGCCGCGTTTTCTTCCGGCAGACCAATCGACACGCGCAGCCATTGCGGCAGGCTATAGTTGCCGACCGGTCGCACGATGATGCCTTTTTTCAGCAATGCGAGATTCACACGCGCACCGGCGCCGTCGTCCGCACCGGCACGGAACAGCACGAAGTTGCCACAGGACGGCACGAACTCAATGCTTCTCTGCGTAAATGCCTCAGTAATCTGACGATAACCGTCGGTGTTCAACTGCGCACTCTTTTGCAGGTAATCCTCGTCATGCAGCACGGCGATCGCTGCTGCCTGCGCGAGCGAGTTCACATTGAACGGCTGACGGATACGATTAAGCAGATCGGTCAGCGCTGGCTGCGCGATACCAAAACCGACGCGCAGACCGGCCAAGCCATAGGCCTTGGAGAAGGTACGCGAAATGATCAGATTCGGATACTGGCGCGCCCACCCCAGCGCATCGTAGCGCTGCGCCGGCTGCAGATACTCGGTATACGCCTCATCGAGCACGACCACGACCCGCGACGGCACCTGCTTCAGGAACGCGGCAATCCGGTCACCGTCAATGAAGGTACCGGTCGGGTTGTTCGGATTGGCGATGAAGACCAGCTTCGTATCCGGCGCGATCGCCGCAGCCATCGCGTCCAGATCATGGCCGAAGTCTTTCGCCGGTACCACGATCGCACGCGCGCCAACGGCCTGCGTGGCCAGCGCATACACCGCAAATGAATACTGTGAATACACCACCGACTCGCCCGGCTGCACCAGCGCGCGCGCTGCCAGTTCCAGAATGTCATTACTGCCATTGCCGAGCGTGATCCAGTCGGCCTGCACATCGAATTTCTGCGTGAGCGCCGCCTTCAGGTCAAAGCCGTTCGAATCCGGATAGCGTGCCAGCTCATCAATAGCCTGCTGCATCGCGCGCCGGGCCGATGCCGGCATGCCCAGCGGGTTTTCGTTGGATGCGAGCTTCACGATTGCGGCCTCGTCGAGACCGAATTCGCGCGCGACTTCCGCAATCGGTTTGCCACCCTGATAGGGAGCAATCGCACGTACGTAATCAGGACCAAATGTCGTCATGGCTGCAGGTTCAGAAAAGAGGCGTCAACAAGGGGACTTCAGGATCATGCGTCACATTCACGCAGCGCGCGGGTAGGAACCCAGTACTTTGAACAAGGCCGCTTGCGACTGTAATTCAGCGAGCGCCTGCGCAACCTTCGCATCCTGGGCGTGGCCGTCGATATCGACGAAGAACACATAGTCCCAGCGGCCGGTGCGGGCCGGACGCGACTCGAAACGGGTCATCGACACACCATGCTTCGCCAGCGGCGCCAGCAACTCATAAACCGCACCCGCCTTGTTCGGTACGGACAGTACCAGCGAGGTCTGATCACGACCGCTGACGCCGGGCTGCAGCGTGCCGATCACGAAGAATCGGGTGCGATTATGCGGATCATCCTGAATATGGGCATGCGCAATCGCGAGGCTGTAACGCTTCGCAGCCATGTCGCCGGCGATCGCGGCAACGCTGCGGTCTTCACTCGCCATGCGCGCTGCCTCGCCATTCGACGCGACTGCGCGACGTTCCATCTGCGGATAGTGTTCGTTCAACCAGGCCTGGCACTGGGCCAGTGCCTGGGAATGCGCGCAGATACGCTGGATGCCGTCCATATGGCCGGACTGTGTCATCAGACTGTGCTGGACCGGCAGCGCTACTTCACCGCTGATGGTCAGCGTGGTGCGCATCAGCAGGTCCAGCGTGCGGTTGATCGTGCCCTCGGTTGAATTCTCGACCGGCACCACGCCGAATTCTGCGGTGCCCGCCTCGACCGACCGGAAAATCTCGTCAATCGACACGCAGGCCAGCCCTTCGACCGCTTGCCCGAACTGCTTCCAGACCGCCTGTTCGCTGTAGGTACCGGCGGGACCGAGATAGGCGACGCTCACACGCTTCTCGAGCGCGCGGCAGGCCGACATCACTTCACGGAAAATCGATTGCAGATCGGCTGCGGCCAGTGGCCCCGGATTGGACTCCGCGATGCGCGATAACACCTGTGCCTCACGCTCCGGCCGGAATACCGGCGCATTGGTCTCGGCCTTCACATGACCGACATCCTGCGCGACGCGCGCGCGCTGATTCAGCAGTGCGAGCAGTTGCGCATCAATCGCATCGATCTGCTCACGCAGCGGCTTCAACTTGTCGTCGCTCATGGTTCTCGTGCCTGTCGTTATCGTTTTTCGGCAGCAGTCGCGTCAGGAAGCGTCAGCGTCGTTATTCGTATCGGTATCGTCCGCGCTATGGTCCTCGTCCGCATCAGCTTCGACAATGCGCTGCAAACCAGACAGCTTGGTGCCGTTCTCGACTGCAATCAGCGTCACGCCCTGCGTGGCGCGACCCATCTCACGGATTTCAGACACACGGGTGCGGATCAGCACGCCACCGGTTGTGATCATCATGATCTCGTCGGTCGCGTCAACCAGGGTCGCAGCGACTACTTTGCCATTACGCTCCGAGGTCTGGATCGCAATCATGCCCTTGGTGCCGCGGCCATGTCGTGTGTACTCGGTGATCGGGGTACGCTTGCCGAAACCGTGCTCAGTCGCGGTCAGTACCGACTGCTGTTCATTGACCGCCACCAGCAGCGCGATGACCTGCTGGCCATCGTCGAGATTCATGCCGCGCACACCGCGCGCGGTACGGCCCATCGGACGCACATCGTTCTCATCAAAACGCACTGCTTTGCCGGCATCGGAGAACAGCATCACGTCATACTTGCCATCGGTCAGCGCAGCACCGATCAGGAAGTCGCCCTCATCAAGGTCAACCGCGATGATGCCAGCCTTGCGTGGATTGCTGAACTCGGACAGCGCAGTCTTCTTCACCGTACCGAGCGAAGTCGACATGAACACATAGCGGTCATCCGGGAACTTGCTGTTCTCACCGGACAGCGGCAGCACGACTGTGATCTTCTCGCCATCCTGCAACGGGAACATGTTCACAATTGGCTTGCCGCGCGAAGTACGCGAGCCTTGCGGCACCTCCCACACCTTCAGCCAATACATGCGGCCGCGGTTCGAGAAGCACAGAATGTAGTTGTGCGTATTCGCAATGAACAGCTGCTCGATCCAGTCGTCTTCCTTGGTGGCCGCCGCCTGCTTGCCTCGACCACCGCGCTTTTGCGCACGGTACTCTGACAGTGGCTGCGACTTCATGTAGCCGGAGTGGGACAAGGTCACTACCATGTCCTGCGGCGTGATCAGGTCTTCGGTACCCAGATCGCTGGTATTGATTTCGATGGTCGAGCGGCGACCATCCTTGTTCGCGTCGCCGTATTCAGCCTTCGCAGCATTGAGCTCATCGATGATGATCGACGTGACGCGCTCAGGACGGGCGAGGATATCGAGCAGATCGGCGATCTGCGTCATCACTTCTTTGTACTCGTTGACGATCTTGTCTTGTTCAAGACCGGTCAGGCGCTGCAGGCGCATCTGCAGAATTTCCTGCGCCTGATCGTCGGACAACCGGTACATGCCATCACCCTGCAGCCCGTAGTGACGCGGCAGATTTTCCGGACGGAAGGCATCGATGCCGCCAGACGCCGCCATGTCAGTGCGGGACAGCATCTCGCGTACCAGCGATGAATCCCAGGAGCGCGACATCAGCTCAGCCTTCGCCACCGGCGGCGTCGGCGCGGCCTTGATGATCGCGATGAATTCATCAATATTGGCCAGCGCTACCGCGAGGCCCTCCAGCACATGGCCGCGTTCACGCGCCTTGCGCAACTCGAACACGGTGCGACGCGTGACCACTTCACGGCGGTGCGACAGGAAGCACTCCAGCATCTGCTTCAGGTTCAACAGCTTCGGCTGACCGTCAACCAGCGCGACCATGTTCATGCCAAAGGTGTCCTGCAGCTGGGTCTGCTTGTACAGATTGTTCAGCACCACATCGGGCAGCTCGGCGCGCTTGAGTTCAATGACCACGCGCATGCCCGACTTGTCGGATTCATCGCGAATATCGGAGATGCCGTCGAGCTTTTTATCGCGTACCAGCTCGGCGATACGCTCGAGCAGTGACTTCTTGTTGACCTGATACGGCAGCTCATCAACGATAATCGCGGAGCGGCCATCGCGGATTTCTTCAAAATGGGTTTTCGCGCGCATCACGACGCGGCCACGGCCGGTGCGATAACCATCGCGCACGCCACCCACGCCATAGATGATGCCGGCGGTCGGGAAGTCGGGGGCCGGAATGATCTCGATCAGCTCATCAATCGTGCACGACGGCGTGCTCAGCACATGCAGCGCGCCGTTGATCACTTCGCTGATGTTATGCGGCGGAATATTCGTTGCCATGCCCACCGCAATGCCCGAGGAGCCATTGATCAGCAGGTTGGGAATGCGAGTCGGCAGCACCGACGGCTCTTTTTCCTTGCCGTCATAGTTCGGCACGAAATCGACAGTGTCCTTGTCGATATCAGCGAGCAGCTCCTGCGAGATCTTGTCGAGACGGCACTCGGTGTAACGCATGGCAGCCGCGTTGTCGCCGTCAATCGAGCCGAAGTTGCCCTGACCATCGACCAGCGTGTAGCGCAGCGAGAAATCCTGCGCCATGCGCACCAGCGTGTCATAGATGGCCTGGTCGCCGTGCGGGTGATACTTACCCATCACCTCACCCACGACACGGGCGCACTTCACATACGGGCGATTCCATACATTGTTCGTCTCGTGCATCGCGAACAACACGCGGCGATGCACCGGCTTCAGGCCATCCCGCACATCGGGCAGCGCGCGGCCGACGATCACGCTCATTGCGTAATCGAGGTAGCTCTTGCGCATCTCCTCTTCGAGGGAAATCGGGATGGTTTCTTTTGCGAACTGATCCATAGAGAGGCTGACAGAAAACGAGGTATTCGATGTTCGATCAGGATGTCCGATCGAACTTGCCGGCAGCAGGGCCGGCACGCGATTTACAAACCCAAGATTCTACCATGCAGCCCCCTGCTGACCGCGCCCTTTTCCGGTACCGGAATCGTCGTGGGCCGGACGCCGGTTCTTTGATTTTGCTGAAGTTCGCGCACCTTTGCGGCGAAGCGCCAGTCTTAGCTGACTCGACCGGAATGGCTGGAGGATCAGGTATGCGCGCCCCATCGAATCCCCTGTTGACCCTGCTGTCGCTGTCCGTATACGGCGCTCTGGCGGGCGGAACGGCACCCGCGTTGGCAGCGCCCGTGATGGCGCCCATCAGCGCACAAGGTAACCCGGCGTACGCCATCGACTCGCAAGGCTTCGTGGTGCGTGGAAGTCAGGGCGAATGCTGGCGCACCAGCAGTTGGACCCCGGCACTGGCGAATGTGGTCGGCTGTGATGGCGTACTGGCCAAAGCCGTACCCGTACCGTCGCCAGCACCCAGCCCGCGGCCCGCAGCGCCACCGGCGGCTCCTGACACCGTACCTCCTTCAGCCGCTGCGCCGGATGCGGCACGCACCGCGCCGCCGGTGGTGGTGCCACCACCTGCGCCGCCGGCCGAGGCTGGTCTGGGGCCGGACGGCGGTGCGGCGACGACCGCCCGGTCCGACAAGATCACGCTGGATACCGATACCTACTTCGACTTTGATCAGTCGCGGCTGAAACCAGCCGGCGAGGAGAAGTTGAAAGCGATTGCGCAACGCCTGGCGACCATGGATCTGGAGGTGGTGGTCGCGACTGGCCATACTGATTGGACCGGCACCGGGGCCTATAACCAGAGCCTGTCTGAGCGCCGGGCTGCGGCGGTAAAGCGCTATCTGGTGGCACAGGGCCTGCCTGAGCGAAGGATCTTCACTGAGGGCAAAGGTGAGCGCGAGCCTGTTGCCAGCAACCAGAGCCGGGACGGCAGGGCGAAAAACCGCCGGGTAGTGGTGGAAGTCGTCGGAAAACGTAATCGCTGACGACTCTCCGCCTGACCATTCGCGTTCGCGCTGAAATCCGCTGTCTTTGTCCGACGGCAGGCCGCCGATGCAGGGGCTGGCTGCGACAAAGTCAGATATTGCCTGTCGCCCAGTTTTCTCGGTTAAAATGATGGTTAATTGATATTTCCGCGGCCGATTGCGGAATGTCATCCAGTTCTCTATTCATCCACCGGGAAAACCAAATGAAATCCATACTGCGTATCGCACTCGCCATTGCCGTGCTGTCGCTCGGTTCGACAGCATTCGCTGCTGACGGCAGCAAGCCCGGCTACCTGACCGACAGCCAGAATGACGTAGTTAAAAGCGGCTTCGGTCTCTGCTGGCATACCGGCTTCTGGACACCAGCCGACGCGATCGAAGGCTGCGACGGCGCGCTCGCTAAACCAGCACCGGCGGCAGATACTGCTCCGGCACCAGCGCCAGCACCAGAACCGGCACCGGCACCGGCCGCCGAGATGGCGGCTCCGGCCGCTCCGGTCGCTGCCCCGGCTGCACCCACTTCGGAAAAAGTCAGCTACTCGGCGGATGCCTTCTTCGATTTCGACAAGGCCGTGCTGAAGCCGGAAGGCAAGGCGAAGCTGGAGTCGCTCGTCGCCAGCCTGAAAGACACCGATGTCGAGGTGATCGTCGCCACCGGCCATACCGACTGGACCGGTTCGGTGGCGTACAACATGAACCTCTCGCTGCGCCGCGCAAAAGCGGTGAAGGCCTTTCTGGTGTCAAAAGGCATTCCGGCAGCGCGCGTGTTCACCGAAGGCAAGGGTGAGAACCAGCCGATCGCGGACAATCGCACCCGTGAAGGTCGCGCGAAAAACCGTCGTGTTGACATTGAAGTCGTTGGCACCACGCGCAAGTAAACCGCGGCTCTTGGCCCCTGAAAGCCGCTGCCCTGCAGCGGCTTTTTTCTTGTCCTCACGGTTTCGGCTATCATCCGACACATGAACGCCGACCCGCTCGAACTCCAGAAATTCAGTGAACTTGCCCACCGCTGGTGGGATCCGAACTCCGAATTCCGCCCGCTGCATGAGATCAACCCGCTACGGCTGGAATGGATCAACGCACGTGTGCCTGTGGCGGGCAAGCGCGTGCTTGATGTCGGCTGTGGCGGCGGCATCCTGGCCGAATCGATTGCCAAAAAAGGTGCGACCGTCACCGGCATCGATCTGTCGGAAAAGGCGCTGAAGGTCGCTGACCTGCACAGCCTGGAATCCGGTGTCGCCGTGCGCTACGAGCTGATCGCCGCCGAGGCGCTGGCTGCACGTGAAGCCGGGCAGTATGACGTGGTCACTTGCATGGAAATGCTGGAGCATGTGCCGGATCCGGCCGCAGTCGTGCAGGCCTGCTCGATGCTGGTCAAGCCTGGCGGTCACGTGTTCTTCTCGACGATCAACCGTAACCCGAAGTCCTATGTGTTCGCGGTGATCGGCGCCGAATACATCCTGCGACTGCTACCGAAGGGCACGCATGACTACGCGAAGTTCATCAAGCCGGCCGAGCTGACGCAATACGCTCGCAACGCCGGGCTTGAGGTCGATGCGATCAAGGGCATGACCTACAACCCGCTGACAAAAATTTATTCGCTGAACCGCGATACCGACGTCAACTACCTGATTGCGTGCCGCAAGCCCGCTTGAAACCGAAACAATGATCAAGCGACTTCCGGCGCCGAAGGCGGTGCTGTTCGACCTGGATGGCACGCTGGCCGATACCGCACCCGATCTGGCATATGCCGTCAACAAAATGCGCGCCGATCGCGGGCTGGCACCGACGCCGTTCGAATTGCTGCGCCCGCTGGCCTCGGCCGGCGCGCGAGGACTGATCGGTGCCGCGTTCGGCATCGGTCCCGCCGATGAAGCCTTCGATGCGTTGCGCACTGAATTCCTCGCCAACTACGCCGCGCACATTGCTGATGCCACCGTGCTGTTCGATGGCATTGACGCGCTGCTCAGCAGCATTGATGCACGAGGGCTTCGCTGGGGCATCGTCACCAACAAGCCTGCTCTGTATACGGATGCACTGCTGCCGCTGATAGGCTTGCAGCATGCGGCTTGCTCGATATCAGGCGACACCACAGCGCACGCCAAACCCCATCCCGAACCGCTGCTGGAAGCGGCGCGTCGGCTGCAGCTTCATCCGGCGGAGTGCTGGTACGTCGGCGACGACCTTCGCGATATTCAGGCCGGCAAGGCGGCCGGCATGGCCACCATTGCCGCTGGTTGGGGCTATTGCGGGCTGATCGAGCCGCAAGCCTGGGATGCCGACCAGATTGCTGCGCAACCCGGCGACATCGTCGAGCAACTGTCCCGGCCTTGAAATCGCCGGCGCTCGCCCCATCTATTGGGCTACAATGAGTATCTGCTTGGGGACGACCTGGTTTCGACAGGGGTTACGAAGCAGCGCAGGGCATGCCGAGGACTGGTGACCTCGTAAATCCAGCCGGAAATCCTTAACTGCAAACGATACCTCGTACGCAGTAGCTGCTTAATTGCGGCTTCCCTCACACTGTCTCGTCCCTGGGGCAGGCCGGCAACGGTACGTGAGGTCATTTACAGGGAATCGCGTTATGCCGGGTCACTTGGTATGGCGTTAAATCAAGGTGACTCGCCTTGTCGCAGCGTGTGTGTCCGCGTCGGCAAGGTCAAAACCAAACGACAACACTAAGCATGTAGAACTGGCTGTAGAGGGCTTCTGGACGCGGGTTCGATTCCCGCCGTCTCCACCAATCGTTAAAAAACCAACTTCTCTAAGTTGGTTTTTTTTCGTCTGCTACCGCGTGTTTGCTTAGATTCCAGTGGCTTCTTACAGACTCCAAAGATTGCCAACCCCCGACGGGCAGCAGCCTCGTTTGACGCGACCGACTGATTTTTGATCACCATGCCCAAACCTGTGCGATCCCGTATAAAAGCTTGCGAAACCTGCAAAGCAGTGAGCTCAACTCTTTACCGGGTGGTGCAAGACGACACCGCTGCTTGGACCCTGATTTGCCAGGCATGCCGGACCCGAGTGGAGCGACATCCCAGCTACCGCTATGGCGGCACATGGAAGGCCGACAAGCGGCACTGATCGCCACCCCATATCAAGGCAAGTGGCGACGTCGCCCTGATTCATCAGGCCTCAGCTGCTTGGGGTAGACTCCTGTCCAATATCAAAACCGGGAGCGGTGAAGTCCCCGCACCTTGCCTTTGTCCTTTCCCCTTCCCTTTGGCTGACCAAGACCCTACCCCCACTGCCCCTTACGCTATTCAACATGAGTTACGCCATGTGCGTGAACTCATGCAACTTGAACAAAAGGAAGACCAAGCGCAGTTCAAACTGAAAAATGCCAGTGCCAGCATCAAGGAGCGTCGTCGGCGTGGCTTGACCTGGTATCCCGTCACCATTACCCAAGAAGACATCGGTTTTGGTGGCAAAGTGGTCTTGGAGCTAGAGCGCCCTGCGCACCGGCAAGACCTGCACTTGTTTCAGGTGGGCAAAAATGCTTCATTGTTCAGCGACGTGCCAGGCTACTCGGCAGGCGACCGACCTACGCTGAGCGGTGTCGTGACGAGCGTGCGGCGCAACAAGCTAATGCTGACCACGACCAGAGAAGCGCTGCCCGACTGGGCACTGGACGGCAGCCCATTGGGCATTGACCTCACCTTTGACGAGGTGAGCTACCGCGAGATGAACCAGGCCCTGAGCACGGTCATGCTTGCACAAGGCAACCGCTTGGCTGAACTGCGCGACGTGCTGCTGGGCGCCCGGCAGGCCAGCTTTCGCGAGATCAAAGCTGATGACCTGTTTTATCCCAGTGCGCTTAACGACTCGCAGCTGGTGGCTGTGCGCCATGCGATCTCGGCCCAAGACGTGGCCATCATCCACGGCCCGCCCGGCACGGGCAAGACCACTACGCTGGTGCAAGCTATTATGGAAATCATCCGACGTGAGCGGCGCGTGCTGGTGTGTGCTCCGTCCAATACGGCTGTGGACCTACTGACTGAAAAGTTGGCGGAGCGCGGTGTCAACGTGATCCGCTTGGGCAACCCCAGCCGCGTGTCGGACCTGCTGCTTCAACACACACTGGATGCCGGCGTGATGGCCCATCCCAGCTACGGCAAGATGCGTGCGATGCGCCAAACCGCTGAACAGCACCGAGACAGCGCCAACGAATATGTCCACCATTTTGGTTTCGAGGAGCGACAGCACCGCCAGTGGCTGAGGGAAGAAGCGCGCGCGCTGCGCCAAGCCGCCGACGATTTGGAGCAGTTCATCTCCGAGGACGTGCTCGAATCGGTGCAGGTCATCACCTGCACGCTGGTGGGCGCCAGCCACCGACATATTCGCCACCTGTGTTTTGAGACCGTCTTCATCGACGAAGCCGCTCAGGCCTTGGAGCCGGCTTGCTGGATTCCGATTGCCAAGGGCCAGCGCATTGTTCTGGCAGGTGATCACCACCAGCTGCCGCCCACCGTGAAAAGCGAAAAAGCGGCCCGTGAAGGCTTGCGCGAAACCCTCTTTGAAAAATGCATTCAGCGGCAGCCGGAGACGGCCCGCATGTTGACCATGCAATACCGCATGCACGCTCATATCATGGGGTTCAGCTCCGAGAAGTTCTATGGCGGCCAACTGGTGCCGCACGAAAGCGTGCGCCACGCCGGCCTGGAGGCCTACGACCTGCGTTTTGCACCTGACCTGCCTGTGGAATTCATCGACACGGCTGGCTGTGGCTTTCTGGAACTTGCCATTCCCGAGAGCGGTTCAACAGCCAACCCCGATGAAGCCCACGTGCTACTAGAGCGCCTCGCGCAGCTGCTGGCGCCCTGCGACCCGACAGAACACGATGAACACCTACGCACCCCGCTGACCATTGGCGTGATTGCACCTTACCGCGCCCAAATCAATTATTTGAAAGACGCGATCGAAGACAGCGCGTTGCTCAACGACTTGCTGCTGCAACGCAGGCTTAGCGTGGGTACCGTCGATTCGTTTCAGGGTCAGGAGCGAGACATCATCGCCATTACATTGACACGCAGCAATCCCCAAGGCGAGATCGGCTTCCTGTCCGACATCCGACGCATGAACGTGGGCATGACCCGTGCCCGGCGCAAGCTGTTGCTGGTCGGCGATTCGTCCACGCTTTGTTGTCATCCGTTTTTTACGGACTTGCTGGCCCATGTGAAGCGCCTCGGCGGCTATTTCCAGCACGCAGAAGCTTGCGATAGTTTATTCAAGAGACCAGCGAAAGCTTGATGAAATTCGTCCACCAAAAGGTAAATGCATGAAGCAAGCCAGCTCAGCAGTTATTGAGTTACGAGACCTGCAACTCAACACAGACATCGGAACTTACGGTCCCGACGATACCAGGCCAGACGTTCACCTACTTGATTTAACACTCGGGATTTCGGTTAATCAAGTCATCATTTCCCGAGATGGCATGGCGTATGTATTTGACTATGACCCATTGATTACGGAAATTGACCGCCTTGCAGCGGACGGTCACTACGAAACGCAAGAGCGACTGATGACGCGCATTGCAAGCGCATGTGCTGCCTACCCGGACATTCAATGGATTGAGATTTGCCTGAAAAAATCACCCGTGCGATCAGGCAGTGGATCGTTGGGCGTTCGCCTGACGCTCGATGAAAATACAACCGATGAACTTCGACCCAACCAAACCAAGGCTATCGAATAAAAGGATTATTAAATGTCAGATGTTTACCTGCACGCGGCAAGCCTTTTGGTGGTGGCGTTATTATTCGGCGGTATGCTTCTTTTTTCGGCGGGCTTTGCTGCTTTCCTTTTTCGGCACCTGCCGCCAGAAGATGCTCGTATCTTGATTCGAAAAGCATTTCCCTCCTTTTACCTGTTTGTGATTGTCTCGTCAGGCCTGGCCATGGCGCTGTCATGGCGATCGGATTCATTCAGTGCTGCGTGGATGGCTTTCGTGATGTTGACTGCTGTTGCTGCTCGACAGTTGTTGATGCCTGCGATCAACCGGGCCACGGATTTGAGCAACAGAAAACGATTTCTTTGGTTACACGGCTTTTCTGTCCTTCTTACGCTTGCACATATTCTTCTGGCAGCCGTTGTCTTGGTTCAAACGGTTCATTGACATCCCAAACCTATTGACGCGAAGGCTATGGCGCAAGGTCGAATAAAACGGCTGTTGTCTGCGACGCAGACTCAGCCATTGAGGGTTGCAGAGCTGGAGGTCTGCGAACTCTGTGACCGACCCATCCCGCCAGCGCTGCGAGACGCCCACCACTTGATCCCTAAATCACGGGGTGGTGTGACCACGGTTTTATTGCACCGAGCGTGCCACAAGCAAGTTCATGCTTTATTCACAGAAACCGAGTTGGCGCGGCATTACCCCACGTCACAGGCGCTGCGGGCACATCCTGAGATGGCAAGATTCATTCGCTGGATTCAGGACAAACCAAGCGATTTCAATCCCCCGATAAGGCGTAGCCGGAGTAAAGGTCAGTTTTGATTCTTTTATGAGCTCCGTGCTCCAGAGCTGCTGACAATAGACAGGTTTTACTCTCCGTTTGCAGATTCTCGCTCCGACCTGCCCCATCCAGTGCTGGCCGAAGTCCGGAAGGCACGCCCGGCCCGCGTCTACCGTAAAGCGCTGGCGAAGATCAATCGCTCTGGTGTCGCCGGAGCCGGTATCGCAGGACGACCACTGGGCTGAAATAGCGGGTTATCGCAGAAGGATCCGTCAATGTGCAGTAACTTCGTCCAGCAAAGAACAACGAGGAATCGCGTCCAGCCGCTTGCCTAATTCGCGACGCGCCACATGCGTGTCGTGATGAGACTGTATGGCTAGCCACCAGCCATCACTCAGTCCAAAATATCTGCAAAGCAGCAGGTCAGTTTCAGCTGTCACAGCCCGTTTTCCAGAGACGATGTCATAGACCCGAGTCGCAGGGACATCAATGTCTTTTGCCAGCCGATAAGGGGTCAACCCCAAAGGTTTTAGGAATTCTTCCTGCAACATTTCGCCGGGAGAAACCGGTGCAATTTTGGTCATGATCAAACTCCTTTAGTGGTAATCGATGATTTCCACATCGTGGGCACCATCGTCAGCCCACACGAAACAAACCCGCC